>ERZ778516.766-NODE-766-length-26236-cov-18.744739_pt1 | contig 26236 bp, 29 predicted proteins | sample MGYA00510342_ERZ778516 | MGnify/ENA primary metagenome ERZ778516 (study PRJEB29527, sample SAMN07138961) | mouse gut metagenome | material: feces | host: mouse | place: China:Nanjing | collected 2016-01-25 ... | reverse complement strand
TAATAAAGGCTTTTAGCCGCAGAGCAAACCACCCGTTATACGGGTGGTGCTGATTAAGTATTATATAATTTTATTAACAGATTAAAAAATTTGTTTTTTACATTTGTTCTATATTTTCAAGACAGGCAGAAAACAGATTTTTTGTAAAAGAGTCCAGGTACTGTAAATAATAAAATATAACCATAATAAATTTTAAAGTATGTTTATCTCTGGTTCCCACTCTGTAATAATGTCAATATTATAATTTTGTGTAATTATAACATAGTGTTTTACATTCAAAACTTCCCAATATCTATCTGCGGTATTTTGTATTTGTTTTTCAAATTCCCCTCCTGTTACTTTATAAATTACATTTTTGAAAGCATCTGGCTTGAATTTTTCAATTTCACTATCTGAATATAATTCTGTCTGTACAATTCCTTCATCTAACATTCTTATTGCCAGGATTACACCAAAGTACAAAACAATATGGGTGTTGTTATTTATTAACTCTATAACTAGTCCTTTATCCTCTCCATTAATAACCTGGGTCTGGTAATTTCCTTGTGGGATAATCCCTGTAAATATTTCTTCCCATTTTTCCATATAACCACTCCTAATATCTAATTTTATAAATTTTACTATTTGATACCCTTATTTCAAGTGTTGGTTGTCCAGTAACAGTACTTCCACGTCTGGTAACTATTGTTGTGCCATCACTTAAAGTCCCTACCTTTCCGGGTCCATATTGTGTCTGTATATCTTTTATATTAACTGGGTTAAGTGCTTCAAAATCTTTAAGAGTTTGTTGATATCCACCAGATGATTCAAAATTCTTTGCAGTTCCTTTTCTGCTTGTTGTATCTTTCAGGTTATTTATTAAATCATCTACAGCTTTATTACCACTCTTGTATCCATTACCATTATGTACATAAACCCTTACTTGTCCCACAAAGTATGACACCCAGTCTTTTACAGCCAGGTTATAAACAGTAACTGGCTCTTCATGTCTTTCTTTCACAATCTTTGTGATACATGCTGTACCCTCCATTGTTTCCAGGGTATCACCTTCACGAAGGTTAATAGCTGTTACCCATCCCTGTCCCTGTACATATACTGGGTGGTATGCGGTTGTTTTTATTTCCTCCTTTCCATCAAGCCATACATGGTAAATTGTATGTACTGTCCTTATAAATACATCTTCAACCTCTTTAAAACCAGTCCTGCCAGTTTTTTCATCTCTAGAAAGTATTTCGTCACCTTTCTGTATTTCTTTAATAGCTGTATAGCCATGCTTTGTGAGGACAAGGGTATCCCCTGTAAAGCATCTGCCATCCATGCATCCCCCTTTTAATAAATTTTTTATACGGTCAAACAGCTTTCCAAAACCCTCTGACAGCTTACTTAACCCTCTTGCACCAGTCTTCATCTTACCACGCAGGCTGCTTAGTATTTTTTCCACACCCTTATACTTTTTAAGTGCATTCATTACTTTAATGCCTGTTTTGCTTGTTTTAAAAGCATTATAAGACTTCCTTGCCAGTGATGCAAGGTCACCAATCCCAGGTATTGCTGCAATGCCACACATAATAGCATTCCCTGCATCACCTTCATGTATATACAGTGCTGTGTTGGCAATATCTGCCACTGCACCAACAACTGGTATAAACCCGGCTACATCAAGCACTGCATGTACAGCTTCGGAATGTTTTTCTATAAATGATGATACCCCGCTTAAGAATCCCATCTTTCTTAACTCCTTCTTAAATGTATTTAGGTTATTCAAAGGAAACTCCCATAAACCCTAACTGTTTCTTTAAGTTTTTATTTACGTTCCTGCAATTATACAATGCCTGCCTTGCTTCCTGAACCAGGCCTGCCAGGAAGGCGTTCCAGTATAAGACCGCAGAAACCACGGCGCAGTATACTTTCTGCTACAGAAAGGTGTACAATTACGAAAGGTGTCCCTTTAGGATTGGGTATGTAGAATATGCCAGATGATTTCTCTGCAAAATCCTCATTATTTACAGTGACAGAACATGGCAGGCCATTGGTAAATCCTACATCTTCTGGTACATATGATATAGGCGGCAGGAACCAGAATGTTTCCTGTTCCTGCTTGTGTGGGTCAACAAAAGCACAAGGCTGCCACTCCTGTTCAGGCAGGTATTGTTCAAGAAGCAGTTTAATCCTGTCACTTACAAGGGATTCTGCTGCAATATAATCAAAATTTCTTAGGGATGCAATATTTTCCATAACCCGGACGGAAGATTCCCCTGGCTCACGTTTTTTCTCCCTGGGAATGGAAATTGTACCAAGTTGTTTTAGTAAAAAGTAATCCATAACTTACCTCATTTCTGCGCTGTCTTTTGCATATAATCCAGCTTGTGGCAGGCAGCGCACAGTCACAAACTGTCTGTGTAGGAAATTATTTTCCGTTTCCTTTTACCTTTTCTTCAAGGACATGTCTGGAAATAGTTTTTAACCCATCAAACTGTACAAAGATTATATTACTCTGGCAAGTTCCAAATGTTTTACCAAAAAGCAGCTGTTATGGATACGCTGGTGCTTAAGCCACGTATTAAATGTTTCGCAGAAACATTAGGGCTTTATGCACCACTGCGTATCCATCCAAGTGCAATGCGTGCAAAGCCATGTGTAACATGGCTTTCTGGTGGTAAACATTTGGAATTGCCAGAGCCAGTCAATTTATGTACTTTTGAATTTCCAGACACCCTCCTGGTTAACCAAAAATATTTATAACCTGCAGCTGTTCTGGTGAAAGGTTGTACTGTGGAAGCTGTCCCCTCTGGAAAACTGCCCCATCCATAACTGCGCCAGTAAAGTCAGCATCACGTATGCTGCTTCTTAGGAAATCAGCACCAGAGAGGTTTGCACCACGGAAACTTACCCTCTGGTATCCTGTAACTATCCATTTATTATAACCTGGGACTCCTGCATGGGCTTCCGTAGCGGTGAACTTTGCTCCAGAAAGGTCTGCACCAGTGAAGTCTGATTCATGTATAAGGCTGTAACGCAGGTCAGCGCCTTTCATACTGGCATTGCAGAAACGTGTGCCAAAAAGAAGTGAGTCCTGCAGGTCTGTACCATCCAGTATTGTATACCTCAGGTCAGAATACCTTAAGTCAATCTCAGAGAGGTCAGTACCAGAGAGGTCAAGCCTGGTGAAATCTTCAAATGCATATTCAAACTCCTGGCGCTGGGAGAACATAGCAAGTGCTTCTCCTGTACTGCGCAGCTGGTTTTCTTTATATATGGGTTCTGAATAAGCCATGTATTCGCCAACATTAATTTCAAACTTTTCTGCACGTTTTACAGAAAGAAAGGGTTCTTTTTCTATACAGGGGAGAATTGAATAACGGAATATTGAGATAATATAACAATAAAATGGCCTGGCACAGGACATCAGGAAAGAAGTAGTTTCCTGTGCACTTACACTGCCAGCAAATCTTTTATGTGCAGATATAAGCTCTGATTCAAGTTCATGGTATTTCTGGAACAGGCTGGAGAAATCAAAGTAACCTATAGTACGCTGCCCGCTGTCAAAGTACCAGTTATCATTGTATACACGCACTTCTGCATTTTCATTTTTCATAAGCAGGCTGGTGTAAAGGAAAGTGTATTCCAGATAGGATATTTCACCAAGTTCACCTGCCTGCTGCAGTTTTATAATATTTTCACAGGTTTCTTTGAAATGTTTCTGGAACATAGGGACAAAGTCCTGGAAATGCTCCTGGTAAATTTCTTCCATTTCAAAAAGCTTTTGATTTTTCAGCCTGTCAGCATATTCTTCAAATATTTTAACCATATACAGTAAAAACCTCCTTTAGTAGTAATATAAAATCATTATATTATAAAACCTTGTAAAGTAAAGAAAAAAGTTGAATGCTGTCAAAGAAAATATACTTAACTAACTAAAAGTAGAACAATGTTATAAAATGTGTTTAAAGTATTTACAAACTCAAACAAAAGGAGTATAATTACCCAAAATTGTATTATAAGATATTGTCATTAATTAAAAAAGAATATTGTACAAGGCGTACAAGCTGGAGGAAAGCATATGGGAATAATTGAACAGACAAACCGGACAATTTTATTTGATGTTATAAACCCGGAAGTCTTTGATATGTTTAACATTATGTCAGATGTGGATGAGAATTCCAAAAGCCTGTCTGATGAAAAGGTGGCAGAAATCAACAATGCACTTTTGGTTAACAATTTTGATGAATTTTTAAGGAAATTCAAGCCGACAATTTACAGTTATTTTGACCAGGAACGTGGCATGGTATATGAGCTGACAAAACCAGCAGGGATACCAGAGCCTTTAGTAAAGAAGATTGTCATTGACCGTAATAATACTTTTTTAAAGATGTTTATTTCTATTATGGACAGCAAGAAAGCATCAGGTGCAACTAATGCTTCATTTAATTATGAAAAGGTTACAGAGATGCTTGCACCACATAAAACTTTAAAAGAGATTAAGAAGCTGAAAAAGGATATTACATATCTGGAAAATAAAAATGCCGAGTTTGAAAGTGATTCACCAGCTAAACAGGATGCTGTACTGAAACTTAAAGCAAAGCTTGAAAGAACTAAGAAATACTATAATGAAACTTCATCCCAGCTTACCCTTATGCTTGGAATGATTAAGGATAATTTAGATACAGCCGTAAGTGCTGCGCAGAAGGGCGTTACAGAGTTTAACCCGGCACTTCCTGTATTTAACGAAAATGCAGAGATTGTTGCACTTGGGGTACAGGATAACCCTGCTTCACTTCTTGAGGATAAAGGAAAGGGAGACGGGAATGAAAGTACAGAACTTGCTAATACAGCAAAAGGGGAAGTAGCAGTAACAGCTGCTTCTGAAAAGAAAACTATAAGTTATAAGGATTTATCAGTTGCAGTTATTGAGGAACAGTACAATGAAAGCATGCAGGCACTTTATGAGTCTGTAGGCCAGGAGTATGATACAGAATCTTCCTCTGCTTCTTTGTCAAAAGAATTAATTGTTGCTGCATTTACTGATAAAGTACCAGACAAACTTGTAGCTATGGATATTGATACTAAGGTTGAGCTTTATAATAAATATTCTGCAATTAACACTCTCTGGCAGAAGTCATTTATACGCACAGCAAAGCTTCTTATTGAGAGGATACTTAGTGTTAAGGCATTTTTTGACCAGTACCAGCCAAAGTCACCATTTATGCGTCCTTCACTTCTGGTAGTAAATGCACCTATGTCAGATATTTTAGAGGAGAAGAACCTTGAGAATTTAAAGAAATATCTTGAGACAGTTAATAATAAGTCAGATTACAGCAATACTATCTGGTTTGGAATTGTTCCAAATATTGAGTATTCAGATGAACGTGAAATTGATATAGATGAAGATACAATGAGACAGTTTGGCTATACAGGGGATATTTATACAGGAGTTTCTATTATGCCAACCCCTGTGTCGGACCTGCAGGTTTTGTTAGATGCAATAAAGGATTACAGGATACAGATATTTTTCTCATTTGAAACTGGTGAAGATACAACATTTTTAAAGCTTTCCACTCATGGAATGGACCAGTATATGGAGAATACACAGGAACTTGAAAATGCGGATTACAGCCGCTATGCAATTCCTTCATTGCCAAACTTCACAGTAATACCTAGTAATAAATCACGTGTAGTATTAGGTTCTAAGGCAATCCGTGACAAAGATGGCAAGCTGCAGTTTTCAACGGACCGTGATGATTTTATGAAGTTCTGGATTTATGGTGTATATATTGGGGCTGCTTATGTGGCAGCAGGAATTGCGGCAGCATACCAGTGCCCGAACTTCTTATCAGCAAAGTTTGGTGGCAAGGTTAAGAAGGAATATCCTGGTGTAAGGTTTGATATTGAAGCAGGTGATAATGCTTTATATGTTACAACAACAATGCCAAAGGAGATTGCAGGATATACAACAGAAACAAAAAATATTATTAATGAACATAAATATGGGTTTGTCTTTTCTTCTGATAAGAACCAGTTAAATGGCAATTCAATTAACCTGGTTACAGTATATAAGTCACGTTGTATGAATGAAAGCAAGAATGGCGGTTTTGAAAGCATATTCAGGGAGACAACACGTACATATCTTTACCGTATGATTGGCGCCCTGACCAGTGATTATAAAAAAGACCGCATTGACAAGATATTTGAATCTGGTGGGAAAGTAAAAGAGTGGCAGCTTTCACCAAATTATGTAAATTCAATACTCCGTGAAGGGGATGGAATTGAAAAAGGTGATTGTAATGATACAACATATAATATAGAAATAAATTTTGCTGGTGTTTCAGAAAATATGGAACTACAGATTAATACAGACTAACAGTTTTTATTATTTATTTTATATTTATTTGTGCTACTGTAATATGTGGCACAGGATTAATAAGGATATATGGATAATTTTATCTATATAGTAACCCGTAGGCTGTGTAGTGTAAACTACATCAATATTATGTAAGGAGGTATGTGTACATATGGCATACAAAATAGTAATTGCTGATGTAACAGAGCTGAGTGAAGAAATTATCAATGTTTCTTTTAACTCAAAGATTCCAGAGGATTCATTTGCAAGGTCTTCAGACATTGAAGCAGAGCTTGTCATTACTGGAAAGGTTTCTTTTGACGCAGACAAGCTGTTCATGCGTGATGCTGCAAAGAGTATGGCAACATGGGCACTGGTGAAGCCAGAGAGCGCAGATGCATACAAGAAGGTAACAGTAGAGTACCAGCATGCAACAGCACCAAGGAAGTATGAATTTTCACATGCATTTGTTGTTTCTTATCATGAGGAATTTACAAAGACAGATGGAGAATTTACTTTGGTATTAAAGCAGAAAAAAGACAGGATTGACGGCGTAGTAATTGAGTAACCTGGAAAAATATTTACAAATGTATTTAGGGAGGCGTGCAGTTTTTGTGCGCCTTTCTAAGAATTAGGAGCAGATATGAAAGTGAGCCAGATAGCAAGCAGGTGTATCCAGGCTGGAGTTTTTATTTACCTGGTATTCCAGATTTTTTATTTATACTATTGTCTGCTGCCTTCTGCAGAAGAAAAAACATGGGAAGGACTGGTATATCTTTGCATTGCCCAGTCTGTTTTATTTGCTGCTGCCATATTTTGTAGTTTTCTGGTTTCTTTCCTGGAATACCGGAAGAAGAAACTTAGTTCTCCTTTTAAAGCACTATATGTTATTTCTGGTGATGGAAAGATTAAAAACCAGGTTTTATTAAAAGGCAGAAATTCACTTATGGTTACAGGCAAAAAGGATGGAAAGGAAGTTTTCGTAGAAAATGCTGGTGAGGCAAAGGAAGGCAGGTATCTTTATGGTATCTGTAAACTTGTTGCAGGACACTGGTATTTTGAAGTTAGTCCTGGCAGCCGTCCAGTAGGTATAAGAAAGGGAGGAGAGGGTATAATTTACCGCCTTAAGGAAAATATTCCTTACCCGCTTTCTGTACAGGATATAATCTATGTGGATACATGTAAAATTACAATTAAAGAACAAAAATATCTGGAGGAACCGGAATGGGTCTGATTCGTTGTAAAAATGGTCATTTATTTAGTGAAAAAAAGCATGGTAATATATGCCCTTATTGTAATGTTACTGTAAATAAAAATGGTAGTTATGAGGAAGACCCACAGGGAAAATACAGTGATATTGTATATCTGAATGACCTGGAGGTCTTAAAACCTGTTACTGGATGGCTTGTATGCCTGGAAGGACCTTCACGTGGCAGGGATTACAGGATTATTGCGGAGAAGAATTTCATGGGGCGTGCCAATGATATGGAGATAAGGATTATTGGTGATGATACAGTCTGTCTTAGAAACCATGCAATTATTGTATATGACCCAGAGAAGAACAGGACAATGCTTCTGCCTGGTGATTCGCAGGGACTTGTATATGTACTGGATAATAGCGAAAGATGGGAAGCAGTATTTGAGCCGCATGAGCTTGAAGCAGGAGACCGTATTAAACTTGGACAGAGTGAATTTATTTTTGTCCCATTGTGTGGGGAAAATAATGGTTTTGTATTTAACTGGAAAGATACTGAAGAAGCTGGAAAATAATTATAGGACAGCATAATAAGCTGTCTGGATTTATTATGGTTCCAGCTTTGTGTTACAAAAAAGCATGGCATGGGGGACAATTATGAAAGATAAATATAAGATAGGTAATGCCCAGTCCATAGGTTCTTATTATATACAGAGCAATTATTTTTCAACAAAGAACGGGAACTGTGCCCTGGCAGTGCTGGCAGACGGAAGTATAGACCATATTAATGGCAGAAGGTGTGCAGTGCTGGCAGTAGAAGCATTTATAAGGGGATTTTATAATAGCCCGGCAGGGAAAGAAGTACTGGAAATGTTTGATTCCATTGCAGCAGATATATTAAAGGAAATAAGGGAACTGGTTTATATTGGAAAGATGCCATGTTTGTCATTTAGCGTTATGTTTATAAGGGACAAGCAGCTGTTTTATTATACAGTTGGAGATAACAAGGTTTTTATTTATGATGGCAGGGATTACAAGGTTATGAAAGAAAGAAGAGGGCAGGCAGATTTTGGCAGGAGGATGACAGCAGGTATGTTTTCATGCGGGGCATGGGAAGCATTACAGGAAAAGGAGATAGTTTCCTGCCTGCAGAAGAATATACATCCATTTGACAAAGCCCAGAACATTGTTATGGGCATAAATAAAAAGAACAGGAAGAAAACGGGTAATGCAACCGTTATTTTAGTTGAGGATGCTTTATGAGAAGGTTAAACAGTAAGCTGGATGTGGATTTTATATCAGAAAAGGGCAATGACCTGTCTGAAAAAACATATATTGCTTATACACCGCTTGAAAATTATATGTGTATTGCCATAGCAGAAAGTTATGACAATGAAACAGAAGAAAATAGTGCAAGGATTGCTGTAGAGGCGGCACTGGCAGCATTTGAGCGGAAACCATCATTAAAGCGTATACCAGAATATATACAATATGCCAACCAGCAAGTTTTCATGCACAGTACACGTTACCAGCTTAAGGCAAGCATTATGGTGTTTGTAACAGATTATACAAGGATGCGTTATGGTGTATGTGGTAATACAAAATTATATGGTATATTTGGAAATTTATTTATAATATCAAGTAAAACACAGACAATATACCAGCAGCGCCTTGACGAAGATGCCAGTAAAGAACCAGATGTATCAGAAATACATAATATGACAAGTTATCTGGGTAAGGAAAGGCAAGCAAGGCCATTTATTTCTAAGAAAATAAAGCTTACAGAGGGCTCAGTCCTGCTTTTTGCCACAAGTAATATGTGGGGAAGGATTTCTGGAATTGAGATTTTGGACGCTTATGAAAATACAAAGACAAATGAAGAATTTCTAGACAGCCTGCAAGAGCTTCTGTTAAGCCTGCAGGGGCATGACCCACAGAAGATAGGAAGTTTTACTGCTGCCACTCTTTCTGTTGAGAAGGTATTCCAGGAGGATGTACAGAAAGAAAAAAAGAAAAAGAGAATAATTCTGTTTATTATAATTGGATTTTTTGTTATCCTGCTGGTTTTATGTATTGTATTTTTAAGCATAAGGGCAATGGACAGAAAAAAGATAAAAGAAATAAAGGAATATGATAAAAAAGGTGTCCAGTATGTGGATTATGGTAATTATACAAAGGCACTGGAGAAATATGAGCTTGCGGATACACTGGCAGATAAACTTAGCCTAAGTAACTGGCAGTATATTAATGAAAAAAAGGAACTGTCTGAAACTGTATCTGGAAGGAAAGACCTTCTGGTCTTGTTACAGGATGCAGAAGCAGCTTATGAAGGAAAGAATTATGAACAGGCAAAGAAGTTATATACACAGATACAGAAGGAGGCAGTGTACCAGGAGCTTGGTTATATTGAAAGTGATGCCAGCCAGAAGCTTGAGGAGATAAAACTGTATCTGGAAGCTTCCCAGTGTGATGCTCTTGGTGATATGTATGCTTCTGCGGGTGAGTATAATGACGCTATAAGCCAGTATGAAAAGGCACTGGAACTTTTAAAAAAGACAGGAAGCATTGATAAACAGACAGAGATACAGGCTAAGATTTTTGATATACGCAGTAAACAGAAAGAAGCCAAGGCAGCAAAGGAAGAAGAAAAGAAAGCAAAAGAGGAAGAGAAGAAAGCAGCAGAAGAAGAAAAAAAGGCAAAGGCAGAAGAGAAGAAACAGAAGGCAGCAGATAAAGAAATTATACAAATGAATATACTGGTTGCAAGTGCTAATAAAGCACTTGAGGAAGGCCGTATTGCAAGGGCAAAGAAACTTTATAAGGAAGTTCTTGCAAAGTATAAAGGGTTTAGTGGTTCTGCGGAAGATGCAGACAAGGTATATGCAGATATTGCTGCTTTGGGGCAGGCAATTACTGAGGCTGAGGCAAAAGCACTGGAGGATGCAGAACAGGAACGTCTTAAACTGGCTTCTAAATATATATTACAGGCAAGAGAGGCAATGCGGGATGACGATAAAAAGAAGGCTGTAAAGTTCTATGAAAAGGCGCTGGATATATATAAAGAGCTGGATATATGGGATGAAAGGACAGAAGAGGTTTATGATGCGCTTGATGAACTGGAAAATGGAGAGGGCTGATACACAGGCAGGGGAGGAATATAATGGAGCATGTAAAGGAACTTTTGAAATCCAGGATAGAGGGGATACATGACCCTGTACAGAGGATTTTGCTTCAGGATGTACTGGCTGATGTGTTTACAGAGCTCTTGCAATATAGTGAAGAACGTTATGCCAGGCTGGAAAATAAACTGGATATGGAAACAGGGGATTCTTTACGCCAATATTATATTTATACTGGTGTTTGTAAGAGAGAGGATATTGACAATACAAGCCGTTGTCTTTTTGAAATAAAAACGGGGCAGGCATATGGAACAGGATATTTAGGGAGAATATTCCTTGCATGTGGTTATCCTGTTATACGCCAGTGTATTTCCAGGGAATACAAGGCACAGGTTATAACGGATAAAGGGGAATATGAAACTGTGGTGTCCCTAAGATATTGCCATGCTTACCTGGATGCTATTGGACATCTGTACCACCAGTTTAACCTAAGCCAGAAGCAGTGGCACACTATAAACTGTCCATTTCTTTATAAGATGCTTGATATTGTGGACACTAAAGGGGTGGTTCCATGTGATGAGGCAGTACAGAAAGTGGAAATTATGTTAGGAGAACTTTCAGAATATGTAATTTATGATGCTGTCCTTGTCTGGAATGTACAAGAGGAGATATATAAGCCATCTGTAGAAACTGCAGCAGCAGATAATGAGGGGGTTTATATACATAAAATCTTTCTTCAGGATAAAGTTTCTGGATATCTTGCTGCCCCAGAGGGTGAAGATTTCTTCTGGACAGTTTTTTCAGAGGATAACATTTTAGTACATACAAGAAAAAGAGCCCATGAAAAGATGAAGCTTTTAAAAGTGGCACATATGGATATAAATAAAGACCTTACGGGGCTTTTGTATCCATTGCAGTCTAATTACAGGAACATGCGCCATGTGGACAGGCAGGCACTTAATAATCCACGTTGTATATGGACAGAGGGTGAAACCAGGCGGATATTAAGTTCATATGAGGTATTTAATGAGTTTGAACTATTGGATATCTGTATGGATTTACAGGGGGATATCCCAGGAATTGACACAAATCATTTTATAAAAAGTAATTCCCTTTTGAAGTCCAGAAGAAAAGTGGCATTAATATTACATCCAAAAGACAGTAAAGATATATTCCGTTATGAAAAGATGTTTTTCCTGCTTTCAGAACTGCAGTTGTGTGCAGCAGAGTATGAATGGACAGGAATCCTTAAGTAGACATATACAGCTTAGTGGCTTAAAAAATACAGTATTGGCAATGCAGCACAGGAGTGAAGATATATGAATGATATAAACCACATATGGGGACCTTATCTTGCAATGCTGCAGCAGGAGGGGAACCTGGCAGATTTGTATTATAAAGTGAAGGATAACAGGGTTTCACCTTATCTGGAACTGCAGGCAGATAATTTATATGGAAACGGGCATAGTGGAAAATATTTAAAATTGGACGTAAATCCTTATATACGTTTCCTAAAAATATTTGAACCACTTCTTTCCCCAGATGACATGGGGTATGAAGAATTTAACCAGGCACTTTCTGATATTCTGCTGCACTATCTGGCAGACCTGGATTTAAAGTCTGGCATGTGCAAGCAGGATTTTTATACATCATTTATAGTAAAAGATTTGGAAAGCGGGGCTTATGGCGGGCTTGATGAATTAAAAGAATTTACAAGGATGGAGAAAGTGGAAACTGCAAGATGGCTGTTGTGTTTTTATAAGACAGGTGACAATGAGTCATGCATATCAGGGGCAGCAGGATGCCTGCTTCCAGAATGTGAGGTTTTAGTACGTGAAGGTACAGAATTTGTATTCTATATGCGTGAACCATGGAATGAAACTGATAATAAAAAGATTATGTTCCTGGTAAGGCTTTTCCTGCCATTGTCTGCCCCATATACTGTCCATTGGACACGTACATATGGGGTAACTGGATATAATGAAACAATGCGGCTTGGCAGTTTTGTCCTGGCATAGTCTGAAAGAGGTGCAGTAATGTTATATGAAACATATAAGTTAGGGAAATTAAAGAAAAGCCCAGTCCAGAGGTTTTATACACGTGAGGAATTGGAGTCATATGAACTTCCCAGGCTTAAGGAAATATGCCGGGCAGAAAGCATAAAGCCGCCTTCAGTGGAAACTTTTTATAATAAACAGAAAATGGTTGCGCTGCTTTATAAATATCTTGGAATTGTAAAGAAAGATATGATTACTTTATATTCAGAAAAAGGGTGTATTTTTCTTAAAGAGGCTTTAAAAAAAGATGGGGCAAGGCAGCCAGCAGATACCAGCGTGCCAGTGCACATGGAAATATACAAAGGGCAGGATTCCCTTGGGGATGAAGAACCGCCATATATTGTAATAAGCCAGGATACTTTACCTGGGGTTTATTCATTTCTGGCAGATGGTACAGGGAATATACAGGCTATACTGGAGGCTAAACCTGCTGGTGCACAGAAGTACAGGCTTTATCTTTCAAGAGAAAGGATGTCACCAGATATACCAGCAGGATATTTCCATAACTGGAGTCTTGTTTTCTTTAAACAAGAGGATATGGAAGAGGCTGTAAGGCGTTATCTGGGAAAGGAAAAAAGAAAGAGCACTTTGTGTTATAGTATATGCCCTCTTCCAGAAGTCCTTGTGAAAGAGGTGCCAGAATCAGAAGAACCATTAGTTATAGATTATGGGACATCATATACAACAGCAGGTATTTATAAAGGCATGGATAAGGCAGGAAGGATTTTCTTTACATATAATCCAGAATGTGGATGGGAAAGCAGTGGATGCCAGAATTGCAGTATGTGTCCAAGTGTGGTTGCGGTAAAGGACTGCAGCAGGGGTGAAGAAGATGTAGTCCTTCTTTTTGGTGAAGATGCAGTACAGGAATCAAAAAGACAGGGATTTCTTGCGAGGAGCAGTATTTTTTATAATACCAGGAACTGGGCAGCACATTACAATGAAAGGATTTCTGTTACAGACCAGGAGGGCAATACATGTGAAGTAGAAAGGCTTTTTATTGTGAGACAGTTCCTTCTATATATTATAGGAAAATCAGAACAGCAGACCAGGACGAAATATACAAAGATTTGCTTTATATGTCCTGTAAAGCAGAAGGGGCTTTTTCTGGATATGTATAAGAGTGCACTTCCTGGGTACCAGGTGTCTGCAGAAGATGAAGCGGTTGCTGCATTATACCAGCTTCTAGGACAGGACATCAGGGATATGTCTTATGAAGATGGTGTTTTAAAAAATGCCCTTGTACTAGATTGTGGAGGTGGTACAAGTGAAATGACAGTATGCAGGTACAGAATTACGGATGAAAAGATTACAAGCAAGCTTGACCTGCATGTGGCATTTGTACATGGTGATACCAGCTTTGGTGGAAATAATCTGACCTGGAGGATATTACAATTCCTTAAAATCCGTATTGCTGAGGCAATATCTGGGAAAACACCTGTACCAATACACAAATTATTTCCAGGTGTATTCCCAGGCTTTTATGAAGCAGTGGATATGTATGGTACAGAAAAGGTATATGAAACTTTTACAAAGGCATACCAGGAAGCAGAAGCAGTAATTCCTACATTTTTTGCTTTATACCACAATAAGCCAGAAAGCTTTTTTCTAAAAGTACGTGGTAATTATTATTTCCTATGGAATCTTGCGGAAGCTGTGAAGCAGAGGCTTTTTGGCAGTCCAGGGATATGCTGGCTGCCGCTTGGGACACTTTTTGGCAATCCTGGCAGCAGGCCTTGTTTTACTGACTTCCATATTTCAGTGCAGGGAAAAGATGGCACATTGGAAACAAATACTATCTGTCCAGAACTTGTTATTGGAAAAGAAGAGGCTAATCTTTTGCTTAAACCTGATATTTATGGTTTTCTTAAAAATTTTATTGAGCCATGGTACGAGAGTGGGAAACTGTCAGAAACAGACCGTATAATATTATCTGGACAAAGTAGTAAGACGGGACTTTTCAAGGATGTGCTTAAGGAATATGTAGCAGGCAGGAAAGCAAACCCGCCAGCTGGCAGCAGCTGTGCAGGAAAGCTTATGTCTATAGATGGTGCAGTCCTGTACAGGCAGGATAAGAATACAGGCAGGATACGTGCATCATTGGAATATGAGCCAGCAAGGGTTCCATATTCCCTGGCAGCAGATGATTATAATGCAGGCGGCAGGGAGAAGATACTTCTGGAAAAGGGAACCCTCGCCGGGCAGGTGTATGGGTGGATTTCAAGACCAGTAGAAGCAGCAGAGGTTTTATTCCATTTAAAAGATGGTACAGGCAGGGAGGTATCCAGTATCCCGTTCCTGTTACACAAAAAGAATTATAAAGAAACAGGTTATGATGAATTAAGGGCAGATTACCAGTTAATAAACCAGGAAGACCTGGACAGTATAAAAAACGGTGAGCTGAGGATTTTTGTTTTTGCAGATAATGCAAACTGGGGGTTTTCTATTCTAGAAATATCCCGTAAGCAGGATGGATTATACAGCTGTCCTTTAAGTTTTATCCCATTTGAACCAGGTACATGGGAAACAGATTTCTTTGATGGGAGGCATTAGTTTATGCAGGAATATAAGAAACCGCTTTTCCAAAAAGGAAGGGTACTAAAGAAAGAAGGCCTGGAAGCATTATGGGATTTTCCAGCGGGTCTTACCAGTACAATGATGAATGGATGGCATGATGGGATACTTTCTGGGTTTGGGATATCTTATACTGTGGAAGATAATGGAAAAGGGCAGCTTATTGTAGAGGCTGGTGCTGTATTACATAAAGGGCAGGTAGTTCTGGCGGGAAAAGAAGTTTTTCCTTTTGATGCATTTGACAGGCAGACAGTAGTACGTCTTTATATCCTTCCTGGTTATCCTGCAGATGATTTTTATATATGTCCTCTTGAAGTACGTATAGAAGAAATAGAAGACAGCACAGAAGGGCTTGAACTTGGCAGGTTCCGGCTGTCACAGGGGGCACGTTTAAGAAAGGAATACCAGGATATGCAGGATTTTCATACAGCATATAATACACTGGATATTACCAATGTGCAATACGCAGGGCCTGGTGGTGCTACTGTCCCGCCAGTGATGTTACAGGTATTTGCCCGTATGGTTATTGCAAATAAGGCAGCAGGGGAAGCAGATATAAGTTTTGCGCTTATGTGCCTTGGACAGGTACTTGTACCCAGGGAATGTATTTTATGGTATATAAGCCGCAGGCTTGGTACGCCATACAGGGAAATGGGACATAATGAAATCTATGAATCGCTGGTGCGTATTGCAGGAACAGGCAGCAAAGGAGCAGACCGGGGACAAAGAAAAGACGGGCCAGCAGTGTTTTAAGTAGTTAAGGAGGTGGAGTAATGGGTGGTTCTTATGTAGTAAATGGGGCAAAGGTAAGCTGCAGCATGGGTTCAGTTGAAGTACCTCTGCGTACAACTCCAGGACGGAGTGTGAAGCTTAGGGGAAAGGACAGGGCAAATATAGCAGACTGCATACCGCTTGTCAATGTTGGGCCTTTTGGTGTATGCAAGACAACTACAATGCCATGTGTGCCAGCATGTGCCATGTGGCTGAATGGCAAAAATGATGTACTGGTAAATGGAATGCCAGCACTACTTGATAAATCTAAGGCAATCTGTCCTGTAGGTGCAGGAATACTTAAAATAGAAGATGACGGGCAATAAAAAGGATTATGTTACAAAAAATATGGCATATGCAGGTTAGGAGGCCCATATATGAAGGAATATGGAGATGAAGGTTTTATAGCCCTTCTGCGTGAAGGACGTGCAGAAGCAAAGAAGGATATAAGGAAAGGAAAAGTTCTGGCAGATGGCCAGGTGCTGGAATTCAGGGAAAGGGAAATTATTAAAAAGATGTTATGGATGTGGCTGCCAGATGGTTTTGGCCCATTAAGCGGGGAGATGGCAAGGCTTAAATATCCTAATGAGAACAGGCCGGATATAATTTATACCAATTCTGGGACAACAATAAATGTTACATTTTCCCATAAGACAGACCGGCTTGAAGAAGGACAGGAAGAAGAAATACGTGACTATATGGGAGAGATAGTGCAGAGGCTGCACCCGTCTTCTGGAATTATAGAGAAAAACATAGCAGAAGCAGAAAACTGCAGGCTGGCATGGTTTGATTTTGTAACGCCAGCTATTGATACAGATATTTACAATATAATGTTTTTTACATCTTTACAAGGACGGCTGCTGATGGGCGGCTTTAACTGCCTGGATGAAGATAAAGATGTATGGAAGGAACTTTTTGTGCAGATGCTTGGGACTGTACGTTCTGCCTGGTAATGGCAGTGCGGCAGGATACTGGAAGGAGTGGATACCATATGGAACTGCAGGAAGTGGGAAGATATGAGGTGGAGCCGTTTGCGCTGGAACGCATACTTGAGCTGCATCTTACAAAGAAGGTTAATGAACATGCAAGGTTAAGTATACGTGGTGTGCTGAAAGAGGGCGGAGAAGCAGGACTTGTTGATGATGACTGGGACGAAAAGGCAATAACCCTTAAAGAGGAAGGGAAGACTTTGTTCTGTGGCGTGGCTTCTGGCATTGGCGTAGTCTGTGAAAACGGGGTTTATTACCTGGAAGCAGAAGCAGTATCATGGACAATAAAACTTGACCTGGAGAAAAAGAAACGTTCTTTCCAGGAAAAGGGGTTAAGCTATAAAGATATTGCTGAAAAGCTTGCAAAAGAAGCAAGTGGGAAAGTAGAGTGTAATGCCCCAGAGAAGAAAGTTGAAAACCTGCTGCTTGAATACAGGGAAACAGACTGGGAATTTTTAAAACGTCTTGCGTCACACAGCAACAGTGTGCTTGTACCAGACCCTAAAGGTAAAAAGCCAGAGTTTGCATTTGGTGTGAAGAAAGGTGAAGAGTATAAGGATGATGTGGGTGCTGGCGGTGACTTTGCCATAAGGAAAAAGGTAGCAAGGTACAGGAAGATGTCACAGTGTGAAGGACTTTCATATGAAGAAAAGGATGCAACAGAATACACCCTGGATACAGACCATGCTGCTTTTGAAATAGGTGATATGGTAAAACGGGACGGCAAGGAACTGTATGTAAAAGAAGTGGATATAAGACTGGACGGGTCTGTTTTTACCTGCCGTTACGGGCTGGCAACCAAGAAAGGGCTTTCTGTAAAAAAGACCAGCCACCCATATGCCAGCGGGCTTACACTGGACGGGACTGTGTTAAAAGCAGAAGGTGATACAGTAAAGGTACACCTGGCAATTGATGACAGCCAGGATGAGGGCAAGGCATACCTGTTCCCTTACGCAACAGGTTATTCCGCAGAAGGGCATACAGGATGGTATGTAATGCCTGAGAAAGGTGACACTGTCCAGATAGTATTCCCTACAGAGGATGAAAACCAGGCATATGCGGTGCAGTCTGTAAGGAAAGAGGATACAGACAAGACAGCAGACCCAGAAGTAAAGTACCTGCGTACACCAAATGGCAAAGAAATCAAGCTTGACAAGGAAGAAATACTTATTACAGCCAATGATGACGTGACTTATATAAAAATAAATGAAAAAAGTGGTGTGGAGATTATTACGGACAAAGCGGTACAGGTAACAAGCGGCGGAAGTGTTACAGTAAACAGCGGTGACCAGATTTCCATGACAAGTGCAAATGATTTCAGTATTAATGCAGGCAAGAATTTATCTGTTACAGCAGCAGATTCCATTACAATGACATGCCGTGAAAACAGCATGAAGTTTGAAACACCATCAACTGGTATTGAAATGTCTGCAACAAAGCCTGTAAAAGTAACAGGCGGTGACACCATAGACATAACAAGTAAAGGGAAGTTTACAGCAAAATCAAGCAATGAATTCCAGATTACTGCAGACCAGAAGCTTGAAACAGAGTCAAAACAGACATTGGAAATCAAGTGCAAGGACAATGCAGTAAAGCTTGAAAGCGGCGGCAAAGGTGTGGACATATCATCTGGCAAGGCAATTTCTGTAGACGGTAAGAATACCCTGGATATAAAGAGTGCAAAGAAAATGGATATTTCATCTTCACAGGATGTAGAGGTATCTGCAGGAAAGAAAATGTCACTGTCTGCATCAAGCAAATTTGAACAGGAATGCAGCGGAAGTTCTATAAAACTTGATGGCAATATTGACATGAAGGCAAAGCTGATAAAAGAGAATTAAGCAGGCACCAGGGGATGTAACAGAAGGATAAAGCAGGAGGAGGTGGTTAATATGGGCTTTCTAAGTGGTATAACATCCTTTGTAAAGGAACATTCAGATGTTATCCATGGTGTCCTGGATGTGGCAGGGTTTATACCAGGCGTAGGTGCAGTGGCAGACCTTGCAAATGCAGGGCTCTATGCTGCTGAGGGCAACTGGCTTGAGGCAGGGTTAAGCCTGGCATCAGCAGTCCCTGGTATTGGTGATACAATAGCACTGGCTAAGAAATCGGGAAAGGCTTTAAAAGGCTTAAAAGGTTTAAAGGGTCTAAAAGGTTTAAAAGGGTTCAATGCACTGGACAAAGCAAAGGGTATGAAGTCACTTTTTGGTGCACTGAAAGGCAAGGCAAAAACAGGGGCATCAAAAGTAAAGGGCTGGCTGAAAAACAGGAAAGAGGCTCTTAAGAATATTAAAAAGAGGCTCAAAGGTGAGTGTGTTAACGGAAGGTGCTTTACTGGCGATACATTAGTTTATACAAGGCATGGATATAAAACTATAAAGGAAATACAAAAGGGTGACGAAGTATATTCAAGGAATGCAGAAACTGGTGAAACAGGGTTTAAAGAAGTGGAGGAAGTATTCTGCACAACAGCACATACAATTTACCATGTATGGATAGACGGGAAGGAGGAGATTAAGACAACAGCATACCATCCTGTTTATGTAGAAGGACAGGGATGGGTGACAGCTATTAACCTGCGTGAAGGTGATGCCATAGAAACAATGGACAGGATGGCTTGTATAACTAAGATTGTTAAGGAAAGACATGAAGAGCCAGTACCAGTGTATAACTTCCATGTAAAAGAGTGGGCGTCATATTTTGTAGGGGAAGTAAGGGTTTATGTACATAATGGTAAAGGGCATAGGAAACATAAGGTGTTCAAGATTTCTAAAAAGAAGTATCCAAATCATACAAGAATGTTAGAAAATGCGCAAAAAAATGGACATTCTTTAAAAGGTTTAAAAAGGGGCGCAGGAAAAAGAGCTGCTAAGAAAAATAGGTATGAAGCTCAAAAAGCAATAAGAAAGGAACAAGGGGGTCCTCCAAAAGGTTTTGATTATGATGAATTTCCTTATGCATCAACAAAGCAGGGTGGTTCAGGTGCACATGTTGAAACTGTTCCTAGTGCTGAAAATCAGGCAGCAGGGCGTGATTTAGGTAAATTTTATAGAGAAAATAATATAAAAGAAAATGATGTATTTGATATTGAAATTATAGATTAAAGGAGAATTTATGGATAACATTAATATTTTTCTAAGTAAAACTGAAAATATGAGAAATGGGTATTTGAAAATGTTGGATAGCCCGGACATAGATTTTAAAGAAAAATGGTTAAAGCATTTTAGTTTATTGCCAGATTTTTTTAAAGAGATTTATAGTATCTGCAATGGGACTAAACCAGAAATAAATGAACAAATATTTTTTGACTTTATTCCTGGGTTTCGTTTAATGCAAGTAGATGAGATAATTGAAAAATATGAAAAAGAATTCATAGATAATACAGAATTTAAAATAATTATTCCTTTTTTAGCTGATTATGCTAGTAATTATTATGCGTATGCAATAAAAAATGATATTGAGTACATAGTTTTTGTTGAAGATTATGAAATAGAAATTATACATTCTGATATTGACTCATTTTGGAAAACAATAATAGCTTTTTATGATGAAGATGTTTATTATTTAGATGAAGATGGATATTTGTCATATGATTTTGGTAAGGAAGGTGATATTGGAAGAAAATATAATAGTGAAATAGATTATTGGAAATAATATCTATTCGTATATATAAAAAGGTATTTAATATATTTAAAAATAATCTATTTGATATAGTGTTATATAATGTTTTATAGTATTAATATTTTTTGCAGGAGAAGTAAGGGGGATATTTAGATAATATTAAAGAAAAGCATCTTAGAAACGTTTTAATTTTTAATTTAAAAGAAGTAAAAATATTACAGAATAATAAAAATGAACCTATAGTGAAAGTTAAAAATTATGCAGATTTTAATATTTTTAAAAAATAAGTATTTCTTGATTATTAAAAAATAAGATGAAGTGACAAGATAAATACAAGTGATAGTGGTAATTACTATGATATTCTATACAATAAAGCTAAGTTTTATGTAAATGATGACTTAGACAAAATAGCAAAAATATTTCAGAGTCAAAAAAATAAAGCTACATTATAAAGGCAGGTTAAATATGTTGTTAAAATGATTTGATAGAATTTATTAAAAGGTCTTATAATTATTGAAGAGGTGTTGGTCATTATATGAATAATATATTTTAGGATACATAAATATTTTTCAGAATAAATACTATATAGGATAGATAGTACATACAATTTACCATATTTGGATGTAGGAAAATGAAGAAATTAAAACCATTACATACCACCCATTTTATATAAAGGAGTAAGGATGGGTGATAGTAATTGACTTACATAAGGGACATATTGTGGTAACAATGTACGAGAGCATATATAAAAGAATAAGTGGCGGAAGTGTCACAGTAAACAGCAGTGACCAGATTTCTATGACAAGTGTAAATGATTCCAGTATTAATGCAGGCAGGAACTTATCTGTTACAGTAGCAGATTCCATTACAATGATATGCCGTGAAAACAGCATGAAGTTTGAAACACCTTCAACTGGAATTGAGATGTCTGCAGCAAAGCCTGTAAAGGTAACAGGCGGTAACACCATAGATATTACAAGCAGTTTACAGCAAAATCAAGCAATGAACTCTAGATTACTGCAGACCAGAAACTGGAAATGGAGTCAAAACAGACACTGGAAATCAAGTGCAAGGACAATGCAGTAAAGCTTGAAAGTGGAGGCAAGGGTGTAGACATATATCATCTAGCAAGGCAATTTCTGTAGATGGTAAGAATACCCTGGATATAAAGAGTGCAAAGAAAATGGATATCTCATCCTCACAGGATATAGGTGTGTCTGTCGGAAAGAAAATGTCATTGTCTGCATCAAGCAAATTTGAGCAGGAATGTAAAGGAAGCTCCATAAAGCTGGATGGCAATATTGATATGAAAGCAAAGCTGATAAAAAAGAATTAAGAATTCCTGGTATGTAACAGAAAGATAATGCAAGGGGGATGGCTTTTTAAGTGGTATAACATCCTTTGTAAAGGAATATTCAGATGTTATCTATGTGTCCTGGATGTGGCAGGGTTTATCCTCGGCGTAGGTGCATTAGCAGACCTTGCATCTGCAGTCCCTGGTATTGGTGATACAATAGCACTGGCTAAGAAAACAGGAAAGGTTTAAAGGGGTTAAAAGGAACTAAAGCGCTGGACAAGGCAAAAGATATGAAGTCGATGTTTAGTGCACTACGTGGCAAGGCAAAGACAGGGGCATCAAAGGCAAAAAAGAAAGGAATTAAAAACCAGAAAGAAGCTTTTGATAATGTTGAACTGGAACATAAAAGGGAATGTCTTAATGGCATGTGCTTTACTGGTGACACGTTAGTTTATACAAGGCATGGATATAAAACTATAAAGGAAATACAAAAGGGTGACGAAGTATATTCAAGGAATGCAGTAACTGGTGAAACAGGATTTAGAGAAGTAGAGGAAGTATTCTGTACAACAGCACATACAATTTACCATGTATGGATAGATGGGAAAGAGGAGATTAAAACAACAGCATACCATCCTGTTTATGTAGAAGAACAAGGATGGGTGACAGTCATTAACCTGCGTAAAGGTGATGTTATAGAAACAGTGGATGGGATAGCTTGTATTACGAAGATTGTTAAGGAAAGACATGAAGAGCTAGTACCAGTGTATAATTTCCATGTAAAAGACTGGCTGTCATACTTTGTTGGACTAACAAGAATATATATACATAATACTGATTCAGAACATGATAAAAAAATTTGGAAGGCAATATCTAGAAAAATTGAAGCTGAGGGAATGGATGTAAGTGACTGGAATAAGGGGACATTTGATTCAGTATATGATTCATTAGCAAGGCATTATTATAATCATCATAATGATATTGGGATAAATGCTACAAGTGTTAAACAGTATTTGGATAAAGCAAAAGGGTTTAGGCTGAATTTGAAGGGAACTAGAAAAGTTCCATCACATAAAGGTGTTGAAGGTGCTATAAGATATTCAAAAAATGGTAAGTATATTATTTTAGCACCTGACAAAACTATTATATCTTATGGAAAGGTAAGGTAAAAAATAATGGATTGGAAAAATATAAAAATTGAAGGAATAGCTAATATTGAAAAATGTGTTGGTGAGTTTAATGTTGGTGAATTATTAAAGACTCCATATAGTAAATTTAAGGTTAAAATTTTTGAAAGCCAGAAAGGAGTATATACAGGATATACAAATCTTTTAATAAATGATGACCCAGGAACAGGCTCTGGTAAGAGTGTGGAAGATGCATTAAAAGAAACAATAGAGAATTTTTTAGAAATGATTAATGAGAACCAGTGTGACAGTGAAGAAGACTTTAATTGTGCAGACCCTTTTGATTTTTAGGCTGTTTGGATAATAATTTTTGGCAATAGTATTATAATAAAAGTTTTTTAATATATATCCTTAATATCTATTTAGAATTAATAATCAATCGTATATTTATAACATGCCATACTGCTTGGTTATAATATGATTTTTATGTAATGTACATTATATGTGAAAGAAAATATATTCTGTAAAAATAAAATAGTATTTGATTCTGGTTTATATACAGATATAGAGAGGAATGTAGATTAATATGGTTAAAAAATATCCTTGTCCATGTTTTGGGTTTTACACATACAAAGTTCCTGCAAGTGAGGATTGTGGTTTTATTTGTCCTGTTTGTTTTTGGGAAAATGGTTCGTTTATTATTTTTGATGAAGAGCCAAGCTGTTCTAATGGAGGAATTACACTAAATAAAGCAAGGGAAAATTATTCAGTTTTTGGCTCATGTAGAAAAGATATGACTGAGTATGTACGTCCACCAAAAAAAGAAGAGTTTGGCTAAACAAGATATGAAAAATTGGCATTAATATATAATTTTCATGTAAAAAAACTGGATATTATACTTTGTGAGAAAAAAGGTGTTATGTACATAATCTTAAAATTATAAAATGTAATTAACTTGAAAATAAAATTAATACAAATACTGCATCTTATTTTGCAATTGATAAAACAAGGCGTATTTGTTTCCTTATACAACAGGATATTCATCAAAGATGCATATAGGATGTTATGTAATGTCTGAAAAAGGTGATACTGTCCAGATAATATTCATAAAAAAGGATGAAAACCAGGCATATGCGGTGCAGTCTGTAAGGAAAGAGGATACAGACAAGACAGCAGACCCAGAAGTAAAGTACCTGTGTACACCAAATGGCAAAGAAATTAAGCCTGGCAAGGAAGAAATACTTATTACAGCTAAGGATGATGTGACTTACATAAAGATAAATGAAGCAAGTGGCGTGGAGATTATTACGGACAAAGCGGTACAGGTAACAAGCTTACAGCAAAATCAAGTAATGAATTCCAGATTACTGCAGACCAGAAGCTTGAAACAGAGTCAAAACAGACATTGGAAATCAAGTGCAAGGACAATGCAGTAAAGCTTGAAAGCGGCGGCAAAGGTGTGGACATATCATCTGGCAAGGCAATTTCTGTAGACGGTAAGAATACCCTGGATATAAAGAGTGCAAAGAAAATGGATATTTCATCTTCACAGGATGTAGAGGTATCTGCAGGAAAGAAAATGTCACTGTCTGCATCAAGCAAATTTGAACAGGAATGCAGCGGAAGTTCTATAAAACTTGATGGCAATATTGACATGAAGGCAAAGCTGATAAAAGAGAATTAAGCAGGCACCAGGGGATGTAACAGAAGGATAAAGCAGGAGGAGGTGGTTAATATGGGCTTTCTAAGTGGTATAACATCCTTTGTAAAGGAACATTCAGATGTTATCCATGGTGTCCTGGATGTGGCAGGGTTTATACCAGGCGTAGGTGCAGTGGCAGACCTTGCAAATGCAGGGCTCTATGCTGCTGAGGGCAACTGGCTTGAGGCAGGGTTAAGCCTGGCATCAGCAGTCCCTGGTATTGGTGATACAATAGCACTGGCTAAGAAATCGGGAAAGGCTTTAAAAGGCTTAAAAGGTTTAAAGGGTCTAAAAGGTTTAAAAGGGTTCAATGCACTGGACAAAGCAAAGGGTATGAAGTCACTTTTTGGTGCACTGAAAGGCAAGGCAAAAACAGGGGCATCAAAAGTAAAGGGCTGGCTGAAAAACAGGAAAGAGGCTCTTAAGAATATTAAAAAGAGGCTCAAAGGCGAATGTGTTAACGGAAGGTGCTTTACTGGTGACACGTTAGTTTATACAAGGGATGGCTATAAACCTATAAAGGAAATACAAAAAGGTGACGAAGTATATTCAAGGAATGAAAAGACAGGTGAAATAGGTCTTAAAGAAGTAGAAGAAGTATTTTGTACAACAGCACATACAATTTACCATGTATGGATAGATGGGAAGGAGAAGATTAAAACAACAGCATACCATCCTGTTTATGTAGAAGGACAGGGATGGGTGACAGCTATTGACCTGCGTGAAGGTGATGCCATAGAAACAGTGGACGGGATGGTTTGTATAACTAAGATTGTAAAAGAAAGACATGAAGAGCCAGTACCAGTGTATAACTTCCATGTAAAAGAGTGGGCGTCATACTTTGTAGGGGAAGTAAGGGTTTATGTACATAATGGTAAAGAGAGGCATATTACTTCAAAACATAAAAAGAAGTACAAATCTAAGACTGAAAAAGAATTACCATATAGAAAAGAGGCAATGATGGAGGCTAAAAAAAGAATAGGTGTACCTAGATGTCAGCAGCCTAAGAGACAGTGGGTGGTTGGAGGTGACGCTAGAAGGGCTAATTATAAAAATTATAAATATGTTAAGGATAATCCAACAGGTTATGGAAGATATTATGAGTATGATACTCCAGATGGTATAAGGGTAGTGGTTGATCATACTAGCAATAAAGAGAAAGGGCTTCATTTTCATACAGGACAACCTAAAGGAAAGAAAAATATCAATTCACATACATATGATTTTAAAAAAGAAAAGTATCTTAATATAAGATTAGATGGCGAAGCAAAAGATAGGGATTATCATATTTATTATAGAAAAAGTAAAAAAAATAAGGGATAAGGGTATATTAATATGGATAAAGAATGGCTAGATAGAAAACAGTTATTAATGAATAGAAGACAGTTACTAATAGATGAAATGGAATTAAAAAAAATTGAAGAAAAAATTAATAACATAGAGGGAA
>ERZ778516.765-NODE-765-length-26246-cov-5.776794_pt1 | contig 26246 bp, 22 predicted proteins | sample MGYA00510342_ERZ778516 | MGnify/ENA primary metagenome ERZ778516 (study PRJEB29527, sample SAMN07138961) | mouse gut metagenome | material: feces | host: mouse | place: China:Nanjing | collected 2016-01-25 ... | reverse complement strand
TGAATTTTTTAGCAATGCTATCTCCACAAGCTATGTCCTCAACAGTAACGCTTAAAAATTTGAAGTAAAAAACCTCCCATTTTATGGGAAATTGTGAAATAATAAAAGTAACAACACAAAAATTTTCGTTTTTCATGCAATGAACGGCAGATTATGTTGTGTATATAATTGAAGGTCTTTAAGTACTGTAAAAAATCCTACGAAACTATTTTTGTAACAGTTCAGCCTAGAGGCTGTCGCAATAAGCCTTGATTATACAAGATATAGTGTTAAACGCAGCACGTTGTTATAATATCTTGTATAGATCTTCCTTAATGCGACAGCCCCGTAAAACAGCATAGTGGCAGAGATGCATCAAGCCACCACGAAGTGGTTTTCACGAAGTGGTTTTCACGAAGTGGTTTTTCATGGCTTGATGCCTGTAACAGGAATCCAAAGGCTGAACGGTTACCTATTTTTCGTTCTTTTTCTACAGTTCCTTACAGAACAGGAAAGGAGACTACCATGGAAGACCATGAAATTATTAACCTATATTGGGAGCGGAAAGAAAATGCCATATCTGCAACTGCCAAAAAATACGGCAAATATTGTCATGCGATTTCCTACAATATTTTACATTGCAAGGAGGACGCAGAGGAATGTGTCAATGATACCTATTTAGGGGCATGGAAATCCATGCCGCCACGACGTCCAGAACATTTGTCCACCTACTTGGGTAAAATCACGCGCAACTTATCGCTCAACCGCTTTAAACAGTATAACGCTAGAAAACGCAGACTTGGGCAAACGGAACTTGTGTTGTCGGAATTAGAAGATTGTATTCCTTCAGAAACAAGTGTGGAACAGATCGTTGAGGAAAAAATCTTGGTAAAATCCATCAACCAGTTTTTGTGGGAACAGCCCGAACAAAAACGTAATATCTTTATCAGCCGTTATTGGTTTCTCTACCCAATACGAGATATTGCTAAAAACTACAACATAAGTGAAAGCAAGGCTGCATCTTTGCTTTTTCGTATGCGCAACGAATTAAAAATTTACCTTGAACAGGAGGGCATCACTTTATGAAAACCGAAAAACTTCTGAATGCGATTGGAAAAATTGACGACAATCTTATCTATGGTGCAGTCAACGACGCAAAAACAAAGAAAAAAAATATTTGGATCAAGTGGAGTGCTGCGGCTGCTTTCCTTGCTTTCGTCATATTTTCTGTTACACAGTTCATTCCAAAAAGCAATTTTATGGAAGAACTGCCCAAACTTCCTATGCTTTCCATTTCAGAAACTTCAAATGAAGCAATGGGATTTGAGGGATATATGGCTTATGAAATATCTGAATTAGTCAATGCAAATCCTTGGAACGAGAATATGGAAATATCCACCTTACCCGTTTATCAAAACCCACTATCTTATGATGAGAACTTCATCGAACATGGCGCAGACTTTACAATAATGAAAACTTATTTACTTGAAGTTGCAAATCGTCTTGGTATGGATACAGACAATCTCCCTATTTCTGATAATACACCAAGCGCGGAAGAACAAGCTGCTGTGTTAGAAAAGACCAATGGTGATATTCCAGATGGTTATTTCAATCCGACAGCAGTGATTGCGGAAAAAAATGGCATAGAAATTGAAGTAGATGCTTCTCTAACCGCGAAAATCACCTTTGATCCAGCAGTGACACTTCCTGACGGCTATGTGTTTTCTTACGATTCGTCCTATGACGATATTGCTTCTGTTGCCGAATATTTGAAAGAAACGTATAAAGATTTATTAGGAATGGATAATCCCCAGATCAATATTTATGGCGGCGATTATAATATTGATCTGCAGCAAAGTTATAAGATTGAATTTTATAATGCAGCTAATAATCTAACGGATCTAATTCTCAATTACAATTTCAATCGGACAGCGTTTTATTGTGACGAAAATGGCGATCTATATATGGCACGAATTTTCCAGCCGAATTTGTCTAAAAAAGTTGCGGATTATCCCATTATCTCTGCCGAAGAAGCAAAAGAACTTTTGCTCAACGGGAATTATATTACCACTGTCCCCTATGAAATGCCCGGAGAAAATTACATTGCGAAAAGAGAGCTTGTATATCGGACAAGTAAGCACGAAAAATACTATATGCCCTATTATCGGTTCTATGTTGAACTGCCTGACATGAAAAAAGATAACGGAATAAAACTTTATGGCGTATATTATGTTCCTGCTGTAAATAAGGCATATATTACAGATATGCCTATATGGGACGGAAGTTTTAATAGTTAGATGGCGCAACTGCACGGCAAATTGTTTCGCCGTGCAGTATTATTAAGCAGTTCAAAAAACATATCCTTAAAATTATCCATACGCATCCCCCATTATCAAACTTATGTTTCTGCATAAAGTATTATAATACTTCTTTAAGATTATATTTTTACTATAACAAGTATAAAATAAATTTGCAAGGAAAAAACATTTACAATTTTCGACAGAAAATAAGAAACTATTCAATTCCTAACACGTTAACCAAACTTGACTGGGAATACAAATATAGAATTATAACGTTTAAAATCATAAAGAATACGAATATTAGAGGTGACGAAGTGGAAGATCATTATGGACATATGGAAATTCGGCTGAATGAACTATTAAAGGAAAAGGGATTCAGCAAAAACAAGCTATCACACAAGGCGGAAATGAATTGGAAACAGATTGACAATTATTGCACCAACAATATTACCCGCTTAGATGTTTTTGTCCTCTGCAAGCTCTGTACCGTACTGGAATGCAAGATAGAAGATCTGCTCGTTTTCTATCCTCCTGAAAAGAAATAACTCTTATCTTTCATTTAGGACAACCAAATTCTGGGATAAGTTATAAAAATTAAACATTATCCCCAGAATTTTGTTCTGCGTCTGTTACCATTATCTATCACCACAAAACTGGCACTCTTTTGGAAGTCTGACTGCCTGACTCCTCCCATTTTCAAATAGTTTTGCTGTTATCACATCCGTGCCTCCATCAAATTCCCCGAAGTATATCTACGCAGCCCCCGATAAAACACAAACACCGCCACCGCTGTAATTGCTGCCGCATATCCAAGCACTGCCAGCAATCCGCCAACATTAAACTGTATCATCATATGCACTGGCTGATAAACCGCCATTCCCACCGGAATTACATTGTAAAGCAGCACTTTTATTATCCCTTGAAAAATCCCGTCCGGATAAGTCGCAAAGCTAATAATGCAGTTTACCATATGATACCCAAACGCATCCGCGCGTACAAACCAGAATGTTAAACTCCCCATAAGCAGCGCAAATGCCGTTATAATTACGCCTCCGGTTACTGTAAATAACAGAAAGAGAAAAAACCGCTCTACACTAAAGCAGAATATACAAAGAACAACAAGCCCATACAATAAATCTCCAATTGCGGAAGTATTTGTAGCGGAAGTAATCACACTAAGCAGCACATTTTTGGGCACGACCAAATACGAATCCAGTTTGCCACTGATTATCAGTTCCGGCAATGCGAATGCTCTTGCAAAAAAAATCCGTGCCAGCCCAAAGGTACTTGCTGCAAGCCCCCACAACAGCATAATTTCCCGCAATGTATACCCTCCAATATCCGTCTTTAGACGCAGCAAAATAATCCATTGCACAATAAATGCCGCGTTGTTCAGCATCATAAAACCGATATTCGTCAAAAAGGTAACCTTATTCAGCATCTCCCGCATAATATTGTATTTTAAGGAAAGCAGGCACACCCTCAATTGATTTTTAACCACCATTAACATACAGTTTCTTTACCCCCTTTGCATAAATAAAAAACATAATACCCCCTCCAACTGCCAGATACAACACCTGCGCCAGCAAAATCTCGATATATTTTCCCATACTAAAATCTACAATCAGCTTTGCCGGCCCATAACAAACCGTATAAATCGGTGTTAATTTTAAGAATGGCTGCAATACGGCAGGAAATATTTCTATCGGAAAAATCGTTCCGACCACTAAAATCACTTTGTCATACAGCCATTGAAATGGGTTGGAATCTTCTATCCAAAAAGAGAGCAGACTAATACACAGCTTAAAAACCGCATTAATCATAATACCAAGCACAATACAAGGCACTGACGCCAAAAGCGTTATCCAATGAAATTCTGGTATTTTCCCTACCATTGCAATTCCCATTACCGCAGCAAAAAACGCATACATCGGAAGCTGAATGCTCCATTCCCCAGTATATTTTGCCAAAATATACAGCGTATAATGATAAGGCTTGTTCATTAAATAAGCGATATTTCCGCCCCGAATATCCATGGAAACCTGCCTTGTTATCGTTGCCGAACGCGCACTAAACCATATCATCTCCGTTATCATTAAATACCATATCATCTGTTCCTTGGTGTAACCCGAAATCCGCTCGTCTGGAACTGCATACATATAATTCCAAAGTTGGATAAATACAAAGATAAAAATAAAATAACTAATATATCCCATTGCAATATTCGCGGCATACTGCAAATTTTCCATCAATACCGAACGATAAATAACTGTATATTTTTTCATAAAGCAGCCTGCGCCCTCCCTTCCGACTTGTATATTTCCATTATAATATTTTCCAGCGGAATATTGGAAATATTAATATCCTCTACCTGCTCTGTATCAATATAGCGAAGCGCTTCATTTATCTTTATTTTCGCCGTGTCTACCTCCAATTTCAAACGGTACCCATTCTCCTTTAAAACTGTTATTCCCTGTACCGAAGGCAACGGTGTCTTCTCCTGTAGTTTCATTTCCACCACTTTTTTATTTAAATAATGATATTTTAAATGATCCATGGAATCATCTAAAACAATCTGCCCCGCATTTACAATTACAATGCGCTTACAAAGCTTTTCAATATCCCCAATATCATGACTGGTCAGAAAAATAGTTGTGTGCAGTTCTCGATTCATTTGTTTTATCAGTGAACGTACATTCTCTTTTACTACCGGATCCAGCCCAATCGTCGGCTCATCCAGAAATAAAATCTTTGGTTTATGGATAAATGCCGCCACAATCTCACAGCGGATGCGCTGCCCCAAAGAAAGATTGCGCACTGGCGTATTAAGAAATTCCCCAAGTTCAAAAACCTCAGCAAGCTCTTGAATACGCGCTTCCGTTTCCCTATCCTTAATATCATAGATTGCACCGAAAAAGCGAAAGTTGTCATACGGCGTTAAATGCGTCCAAAGCTGCTCCTTCTGCCCGAATACCGTCCCAATTTCATAGGCAAGCTGTTTCCTCTTTTTGGTCGGATTAATGCCAAGAACTTCCACCATTCCACCATCAGGATAAAGGATTCCTGTCAGCATTTTAATGGTCGTACTCTTTCCAGCGCCGTTTGGCCCAATAAAAGCGAGAATTTCTCCCTCCTCCACTGCAAAAGAAACGCCGTCAACAGCCCTGACCTCTGCTATCTGCGGACGAAACACAGATTGAATACTGCCTTTCATGCCCTTTTCTTTTTGCTTTACCCGAAACGTTTTGGATAAATCCTTTGCCTTAATTACTTCCATAACCTGTTCCTCCCTTATTCGTTAAAATATATTGCACCTTCCTTGCAATGCTTTGTAGCATATTTCCCTGCATAACCACTTTGTGGTGGCTTGATGCATCTCAACCTCTACGTATTCTCTCAGACTTTGCAGCTTAGGAACTGTCAAGAAATAACTTTTAAATAGTGTGCAGGCTTTTTCTTCGAGAGTGCTGCTCAAAAATCAGGCGCATAGCGGGCTATGTAACTGATTTTTGAGTAGTGCTATCGGAGAAAAAGACAAGCAATATTAAAAGTTATTTTTGGACAGTTCCTTAGTGTAAAGTCTTAGGCTGAACTATACCCCGCATAGAACTGTGCATAAATAAAAAAAGAACCACACTGCTGCATACACCTTGTATACCTGCAATTGCGGCTCTCTCTTATTTCCGATTACCGCATAGCCGAATAAGACCTTTCATCCTACGGCCATGCGCTCTTGGCAATCTGCCAAACTCAACTTGCGACCGTAAAATAAAAAGTCTGCTGCACTGAAATAATCGACATAAATAGTACGCTATAATTATAAGACATTTTTCCAACTCCTATTTTACAATGTTTTTTTTAATTATACTATAACGCTTTTTGTTTGGTATATCTATTTTCAAAAAATCAGAGAAATCAAGGGATTCTATAGATTCTATAGATTTTATAAATACCCCATATTCATGATTAGGTATGCTGCTCTATAAATACCCATATTCATGATTAGGTATGCTGCTCTATAAATACCCATATTCATGATTAGGTATGCTGCTGTAAAACTAGACTTTCCAGAAAACGTTCCTTTTATGGTATTTATTAGTTTATGGCATTCCTCAATTGAAAGCATTACCGTAATATTTTAATTACTATTTTAAATTTTTCCTAGATTACCACAAGATACAAAAAAAGTCAAGAATTTTTCAAAAATAAATTTAGATTTATTTAATAATTCTAAATAATCCTTTATAAATTTGTATTTTTGCCCTTTATTCTATGTATAAATAAAGTGATTCATTTCTGCTCCTATTTTATATATAACTTTTACAAATTGCTAAGAAATTGTCCAAAAATAACTTATAAATTTGACGTCGTATAAATGTTCAGCTGCAAAGAAGATAATCGCAGGTATAGGAGGCAAAGGCATAAAGAGCAATGCCTTATGTCAAGATTATCGGATGCCGCAGACGGATATTTATGCAAGTCAAATTGATGCATTATTTATTGACAGTTCCTAAATGCCTTAGATAAAATCTTGAACAATCTATTGCATCTTCGATCTTTTATTTTTGACTACAAAATTACTGCAATTACAAAAGCTACATCAACAATATACATTGCTTTGGAAATAACGCCGTCAGATTTATATAAAATTTCTTCTGCCCCATCCACAATATATTGTACTATTCTTTTGAAAAATACCCTTTTGACGGGCTAATCATTATATCAAATAAATACATAAAGTTGCATTATATTTCTAATATTTTTCTATACTTTCTGCATTATCAATGCTATCTTTCACATAGCTTCCGCAATCCGTTTTTATAAGTAGTCCCTATCTCTACCAGTTCTCCATTTTTCAGCTTTATCAGACTGTTTACCATATCAATATAATCAATATAATCCTTATTTACGACACACATTCGATGTACCTGCACAAATTTTTCTTGAGGGAGTTTCTCTAGTATCTGTTTAATGGTCATATAAGGTACTTTTAATTCCTCTTTGCGCATAACGACATTAACGCCTCTTGGAATTGCCTTAATACACAGAATATCCTTGCAAAACAATTTATAATTTACTCCTGAATTTTTCACCAAAATAAATGGCTCTCTCGTTTCGCCTGACTGTGAAAGAAACAGCAGCTTCCCTATAAGCTTGGCGATATCGTCCTCCTGATAGGGTTTTATTAAATATTGGTAGCAATGCAGTTCGCGGTATGCTTTCAGTTCCATATTGGCAATGGATGTAATCATAACAATTGGCGTAAAAACATACTGGCGCTGGCTTCTGATTTCGCCTGCAAATGTAATTCCTGAAATATCGTTATTATCAGCAGCATTTAAGTTAATATCAAGCAAAAAAGCCTGAAAGGGCTGCTGCGCATTTTGCAATGCGCATCTTGCCTCCTCCAGACTGCCAACTGGTACGGCGGACACTTGGCTTGATACTTTTTCCACCATTGCGGCTATCGCTCGCAGACTATCCTTACAGTCCTCCAGTATCAATATCTTTACTATCTTTGTCATGCCTGTGCCCCTGCCTCCTAATCCTGTTTTTGTTTAGGAACTGTTACTACATAACAATGACTTACAAAAATGCTCATCTGTAGCATCAGAAAATCTTGACATAGAACGTTATTTTCTTTTTTTATAATGAAACATTTATATGGCGTCCTTGTCACAAATCATTCTAACAGTTCCTTCCAATGCGTCCTTGCATAATAACTTTGTAAAAGAGCAATTTCGTTCTCTTACATTTTATTTTAAAATTTCTCCAACAGATTTTGCAAGACCTGCAACGCCTTGAATTTCTGAAGGAACAATAATCTTTGTAGCTGTACCGTTTGCTGCTTTTTCAAATGCTTCCAATTTCTTAATTGTTAGAACGGCTTCATCTGCGCCTGCTTCTTTTAGATAACGGATACCTTCGGCATTTGCCATCTGTACTACACGAATTGCCTCTGCCTGACCTTCTGCTTCGCGGATTTTGCGTTCCTTCTCGGCTTCCGCACGCAGGATTGCTGCCTGTTTTTCTGCCTCGGCTTCCAGAATTGCAGATGCTTTCTGACCTTCTGCAACAAGGATTGTGGATTTCTTCTCACCTTCTGCCTTTAAGATTGCCTCGCGCCGTTCGCGCTCTGCTTTCATCTGTTTCTCCATTGCATTCCGAATCGCTTCCGGCGGAATAATATTTTTTAATTCCACACGGTTTACTTTGATTCCCCAAGGATCTGTTGCCACATCCAGCGACGTGCGCATATTGGTATTAATAATTTCCCTTGACGTCAGCGTCTGATCAAGTTCCATCTCTCCGATAATATTTCGGAGCGTAGTCGCTGTCAATTTTTCAATCGCCATAATTGGATTGTCGACACCGTAAGCATACATTTTAGGATCTGTTATCTGAAAAAATACAACGGTGTCTATCTGCATTGTTACATTATCCTTTGTAATTACCGGCTGTGGCGGGAAATCTACCACCTGCTCCTTTAAATTGACTTTTTTCGCAATTCGGTCTAAAAAAGGTGCCTTAAAATGAAGACCACCGCCGCCAATCCATGTAGTGTGGTATCCACCAAGCCGTTCAATAACACACGCTGACGCCTGCGGTACAATCCGTACACAGCTTGCAATAATCACAACAAGAACAAATACTACTGCCAAAAAGAATCCGAATGTAGACATATTTTTACCCCCTTTTGTCTGTCAATTCCGTTATTTTTCATTATCCATTTCATAATATTTTTCTACAATCAATTTTACGCCTTTAATATCCACGACTTTCGCAAGGCTTCCTGCTGGAATTGCCGTATCATTATTTGCGGCGCGGACTGTCCATTCCTGCCCGTTTACAACGGCGCTTCCTGACTCACCTAGATTGTTAACATCCCTTGTAATGCGTACCACTTTGCCAATAATCCCCTCATAATTCGTCTTTGTGCGAGATGAATTTATGTATTTAATGGCAAAAGGTCTTGTGAAAACCAACATTCCAAATGAAACTGCCAAAAACACCGCAACTTGCAAAAGCCACCCTCCACCCAGCGAAGATACAAAAATTGCCACCAGTGCACCAATCGCAAACCATATCGTGGTAAGTCCTACCGTTACAATTTCGATTACAATTAATATAATCATTGCCGCCAGCCAAATCATTGCATTCATTAATTTAGTCCTCCTTTCCTTTTGTTATAACCATATTACTGCATATTTTGCATTTCGACAATGCTTTTTGCGTGAATGATGTTATTTTCGTATTGAATGGTTACAATTTACACCGCCAGTTTTTATCAGTTTATAAGTTATTGAGATGCGAAAAGAAACACTGAATGCATATTTCCTCTGCCTCAGGCAGTACACAAAAAGTGCCGCCCCTCAGGACGGCACTGTAGTTTTCTTTTATAAAATCTCTTGTTTAAACGCCTTCATGGAAGGTTCTTGAGATAACATCTGCCTGCTGCTCCGGTGTCAATTTAATAAAGTTTACTGCATAACCGGATACGCGGATTGTAAGCTGTGGATACTTCTCCGGATGCTTCTGTGCATCTAACAAGGTATCTCTGTTTAAAACATTAACATTTAAGTGATGTCCACCCTTTTCTGTGTACCCATCTAAAAGATTTACTAAGTTATCTACCTGCTGTGCGCTGTTTGCTGCCATAATTCAAATCCTCCTTAAAAATACAATCATTATTATTGAAACTCTGCTGTAAAAGCGCCCTGCTCGGAATCGCTTTCCCTTGCATTTGTATTATTTATTCTGTTATTTCGTTGCTGTGATTATAGTATATTCGGATTTGAAGAAAAATTCTGTAACAATTGTTACAAATCAAAAAATATTTTTTATAAATCATTTCTATCTGTTCTATCATAATATCAGCCACTAATTAATCAAGCAGATATCCTGCCGATAGAAACATTCCAGATAGCTTGGATTCTGATAATAAACATCTGTATAAAACTATGAGATTTTATCACTAAGGTATTTATTGACCGTTCCTTATATTTGAATACTTTTTTAAACTCCATTCATTTCATCCACTGTCTTCTGCGGTTTTGCAGTGAGCTCTACCCACGCGGGGCGAAAGCCGCACTTTATTGCGTTTCTAACAGATTTTATATTAGACCACGCAGCGCAGTAGAACGGCACTCTATCTCTTTTTATAATTTCCATTGCCAAAGTACTTGTCAAAGCTGACGCAATGCCCTGCCTGCGGTACTGCGGCAGCACGTCAATCCCAATCTGCCACATAGAATCACAGTCTGCCGAGCACGCTGCCAAACCGATTAACTGTCCTTTATCATACGCACCTACGCCTAAAACATCCAATTCTTTTCTTTTTTTGCATAAGGCATTGCTCCAGCTATCGGTATACAAATCGCCAAAGTCACGATGTTCTAAAACTTTTGTTGGATAAGGACATTTCTTTTTTTCCAATAAATCAATATCAGGCAGAAAGTATTCCGCCATAAAACAAATCCTTGCTTGATATTTTTGCAGTTTTTCGTCTAATATATGCATATTGGGCGTTTCAAAACAATGCGCACAATCATACTTCCCAATATACTCTGCTACAATCTCTTGATATTCTTCCTGAACAGACGCCACAATATTCGTTCCATAAGATACCAGATTGCAGATAAATGGCAGTTCCAAATATTTCCTAGACAAATCGTTTGCTTTGGAAATTACAATACAATTCTCTATTTCCAGAAAATCACTTGCATTACAATTCAAATCATTTGCCGACTGCTCCATTGCAATCTGCCATATTTCCTTATTTGTCATTTTTTTTATCTTCCTTTTTACCAAACGAAAACAAGGAGCTGCGCCCTAAAAATTCTAAACCCAAGAAAACATATTTGTCATCTAACACGCTTTCATATGATATCTTGTATACGCAATTCTTAGTGCAACAGCCCCATAATTTATATAATTATACAATTAGCAGAGAAAATTTTTCCCTACTCGTACGCCGCCGATACCCCATATAAAGGCATATTTCCTCTGCTTCGGCACACGCATAAAAAAACATAAACAATATTACAGGCGTATATTTTTCTGCCTTACCTGCCTATTTTATATTGGGGCTGTCGCATTAAGTCAAATGTATACAAGATAGTCTAACACTATGTTGCGATTCATACTATATCTTGTATAATCAAAGCTTATTGCAACAGCCCCAGCTGCGCCAGCCGCACGCCGCAAAGCGGCAATTTTCCTTTGTGCGGCTGTGTGCATATTTTTATACTTAGCGTCAGTCTTTTCAGCGTTTAGTATGACATTTTTACTTACATCATACCGCCCATGCCCGGGCCGCCTGCTGGCATTGCTGGTGTGTCCTCTTTAATATTAGCCACTACAGACTCTGTTGTCAGCAATGTGCTTGCTACGCTGCACGCATTCTGCAATGCGCTTCTTGTAACCTTAGCCGGATCAAGGATACCTGCCTCAACCATATTGACATAAGTTTCTTTGTAAGCATCGAAACCGAAACCAACTTCGGACTCTTTTACCTTGTTTACAATTACGCTGCCCTCAAGTCCTGCATTGGAAACAATAATATACAGAGGAGCTTCCAAAGCCTTTAATACAATCTTTGCACCTGTCTTCTCATCACCCTCAAGAGAATCCACAAGTTTTGCAACTTCCTTAGAAGCATGAACATAAGCGGAACCACCACCAGAAATAATACCTTCTTCAACTGCTGCTCTTGTTGCATTCAAAGCGTCTTCCATACGAAGCTTTGCTTCCTTCATTTCTGTTTCTGTAGCTGCGCCAACACGGATAACTGCTACGCCGCCTGCAAGTTTTGCAAGTCTTTCCTGCAATTTCTCCTTATCGAAATCAGATGTTGTTTCCTCGATCTGTTTCTTAATCTGAGAAATTCTAGCGTCGATTGCTGCCTTATCACCCTCGCCGTCAACGATAATGGTGTTCTCTTTCTGTACCTTAACAGACTTCGCACGACCGCACTGCTCCAATGTAGTTTCTTTCAAATCTAAACCAAGTTCCTCGCTGATAACCTGACCGCCTGTCAGAATCGCAATATCCTCAAGCATTGCCTTTCTTCTATCACCATAGCCCGGAGCTTTAACTGCTACTACATTGAACGTACCGCGCAGTTTATTTACAATTAATGTTGTCAGTGCTTCACCCTCAACATCCTCTGCAATAATCATCAGCTTTGCACCAGACTGCACTACCTGCTCTAATACAGGCAGAATCTCCTGAATATTGGAAATTTTCTTATCTGTAATCAAGATATATGGATCTTCCAAATTGGCTTCCATCTTATCCATATCGGTTGCCATATATGCGGAAATATATCCTCTGTCAAACTGCATACCTTCTACTAAATCCAACTCGGTCTGCATTGTCTTTGACTCCTCGATTGTGATAACGCCGTCACCGGAAACCTTCTCCATAGCGTCCGCTACCATATTTCCAACTTCGTCATCCCCTGCAGAAATTGCTGCAACTCTTGCAATATGCTGCTTTCCGTTTACTTTCGAACTCATATTTGCAATAGCTTCTACTGCACAGTCCGTTGCTTTCTTCATACCTTTTCTCAGTACAATTGGATTTGCGCCTGCTGCAAGGTTCTTCATTCCCTCATTAATCATTGCCTGAGCAAGAACAGTTGCTGTTGTTGTACCATCGCCTGCTACATCGTTTGTCTTTGTTGCTACTTCTTTTACAAGCTGTGCACCCATATTTTCAAATGCGTCTTCCAACTCGATTTCCTTAGCGATTGTAACACCGTCATTTGCAATTAACGGTGCGCCGAAAGACTTATCCAATACAACATTTCTTCCTTTCGGGCCTAATGTAACACTTACTGTATCTGCCAATTTGTTTACGCCGATTTCTAATGCCTTGCGAGCCTCTGCCCCATATTTAATTTCCTTTGCCATAGTTGACTAAACCTCCAAAATTATTATTCGCTGTAGCCTAAATTTTTATGATTACTGGATAACTGCAAGAATATCATTCTGCTTAACAATAATGTACTCCTCCTCATCAATCTTTACTTCTGTTCCAGAATACTTGGAGAAAATAACATTATCGCCGACTTTCACTTCCATCTTTACTTCCTTGCCGTCAACAACGCCGCCGGGTCCAACTGCAACAACCTCTGCCTGCTGCGGCTTCTCTTTATTCTGTCCTGGTAAAACAATCCCTGACTTCGTAGTCTCTTCCGCAACCAACTGCTTTAATACAACTCTGTCACCTAATGGTACTAATTTCATGTTTTATAGCCTCCTTCAATAATTTATAAAAAATATTTCTTTGCTGTTTTCAATTAGCACTCTTATCTATTGAGTGCTAACAGAACATATAATAGATTTTTCTTTAGCGTTGTGCAAGCAGGTTGAGAGCGATTTATTTTACGTTTTCTTCCATTATCTCGTAAATACTCTTGTTTTCTTCCATTATCTAAATTTATGCTACTTAATAATTATTTTAGAATTAACTCTTTTTCAGCCCTTTTTCCAACCGTTCTCTATAGCCGGACGCATTTTTTATTTCAAATTTATTTTCCAGCATAACATACTCTGCGTCAGAAAACACCTCTTTAAAGTTTTCCTCAACATTTGTTTTCATAACACAGCCTACCGCAATGCTTGGCGCAAGCTTCTCATCTTCAAAGTCAAGGCAAGCCTGCTGTATTTTCGCACAGTACGCCTTTGCATCCTCCTCCTCTGTCAAAGGAAGCAGCACATAGAAGACATCACCCTCAACTCTGCCAATAACCACATTCTCAAAACCGCATTCTTCTGCTTTATCTGTTAAAATCTTCGCCACCGCAACAATTAAACGGTCGCTTTCCTCCTCGCCGTAGTTATTATCCACAAAACGCCAGTCGTTGATATTTACACAGATCGCTGCTGTCGGAACAACTTCCCGCTCCGCAAGCTGCTTCATATGGCTGATAAAATAATTACGATTCAGTAATCCCGTCAACGGATCTGTCTGAACGGAATATTTCGCCTGATCAGCTTCCTTTTCAGCCTGCTGCTCCAGCTCGTCTATGTACAATGCCTGTTCACTCGCCAAGAAGGATTTCTCGCTAAAGCCCTCTATTGTCTGCATATAAGCGCCAAACAGCCTGTTTACTGCTGCTATATTCTCCTGCGCAACGTTGTCGTATTTTGCATAAATATGACAGACCGTCCTACCGTTTACCCTGATTTTATTTCCCGGCCGATTCACCACATCCGGCTGAAAATCGCCGAAATCCCCTTTAACCATAATAATGCTGCCATGCCTGTCCGTCATTATGGTATCCAGCCCAAAGCTGTTTTTTAGTTCTGTCAGCATATCCCCCGCTGCGTCAAGATCAAATAAATCTTTGGGATAATAATTTTTGCTGTTCTGCTCCAACTGCTGCGCAAAAGCCATTTTCTTATTGCTCATTCCTGTTTCCTTTCCCTTCTCCATAAATAGTATTGCTAAAAACGATCATTTCTATAAAAGTAGTATACAATTTCACACGGTAATTGTCTATTAAAATATTGTGATATTTCTAGCATATGTGTTCTATAAGTTACTTTTTATACCCACGCCAAAGTTGTGGGAATCAACATTGTTACATCTATAAAATAAACCGTTCGATTACTTCCACAATCCCGTCATGATTATTATCTTTCTCGGTAATATAATCCGCGCGCTCCTTTAAAAGCGGCACTGCATTTGCCATTGCCACGCCGATTCCTGCCGCTTCTATCATCGAACAATCATTCTCCTCATCGCCTGCTGCAATCGCATTCTTTTCAAGAACATGCAACGCATTACATAAGTTTACCAACGCATTTCCTTTTCCTGCCCGCTTGTCATAAAACTCCAAATACATCGGATTGGAAAAGGCACAGATTATATTGCTGGATTCCTCTGCTGCTTGCACTGTTTCCCGAAAGGCTTCCAGCCTTGCCCTGTCCTCCAAGTCAATTGCAAGCAGTTTAAACGGCGCATGATCCAACACATTCTCTAACCGCTGCGTAATTTCATGCTCCATTGGGATAAGTTTTTTGTAAAATTCCAGTTCCTTTCCGTCTGCAATACTGACAAGCTTTTTATCCATATAAGTTTGAATATACATACCACGTGCTGCTGCCATATCAAAAAGCCACTGTGCAGTTGGGATCGACACCATGTACTGTGCAATCGGCTTTTTCGCGATACAGTCATACAATTGCGCTCCGTTAAAAGCTGCCGCATAAACGCCGCCTGTCTGCTGCTTCTTTTGCAGTTTAGCAAGTGCCTCCAAAATATTTAATTCCTCCAATACGCCAAGAATACTATTTAGCGAGCGCCCGCTTGCCAACACGAAATGATGACCTGCGCCAAGCATCTCCAGTATCTTGTCACGTGTAACCGCAGAAATATCTTTTTTTGCATCGGAAAGCAAGGTTCCGTCTAAATCCGTAAAAAGAATTTTTGTGGTCAATGCTTTTTTCATATTCTCCAGCAGCTCTGCGCCAACTGCCAACTTCCCATATCCAGTCCCTAGTTCCAGCCCCGGCTTGTTTTCCCCGTGAAAGTCCGATCCGCCGCTTTCCAAAAGGTAATACTTTTTTGCAAGTTCTTTGATTCTGCGCTCCTCTGCCGAATTATAGGTGCTGTACATTGTTTCAATCCCCATTAAACCGACATCTTTTAACGTAGAAACAAGCTGTTCAAGCTGCTCCCGTCCCAGTTTATACAGCGTCGGATGCGCCAAAATCGGAATACCGCCTGCTTTCTTTGTGACCGCAATCACCTCCTGCGGCGTAATCTTCTCCCTGTGCACAAAATACGGCGTATGATCGCCCAGATATCGGTCAAACGCCTCATTGCGGCTATTTACATAACCTTTTTCTAACAAAAATGCAGCATAGTGCGCACGCGTAATCACCGAATCGGGAAAGGCTTCCAGCAGTGCTTCATACGTAATGTCCATTCCCGCCCTTTGCAGATTAGCACAAAGTTTATAATTTCGGTTTACCCGCGACTGTTGGAACCGTTCCAGATATTCTGTAAAAACAGGTGCTTTATAATCTATAAAAAGCCCCACGATATGCACATCCCGTTTGTGGTATTCCGTTGAATACTCAATGCCCGGAATTACTTCCAGCGGCTTATCCTTTGCATACGCCATTATTTCATCCAAACCGTCCACCGTATCGTGATCGGTCAATGCAATTGCTTTTAAACCTTTTTGTAAAGCATAATCTACCAGTTCGGCAGGCGAAAGTGTTCCATCCGAACGGTTAGAATGTACGTGTAAATCAATTCGTTCTTTATTCATTTCTATACCCCCTGCGTGCTTTAGCACACATACCAATCAATATTTGAAAGTTTCCTTTCAAACTTGCTCCCCTCTGTCAGTTTTTGCAGACACTGCGATTCCTTTACAGCACTTCTCGTGACAAGCGACAGCATAACGGCGTGTTGTCTTCATGCCGTCATCTATCAGCACTTCCTCATAATTCCTATCACGGATTTGCTGCAAGATTCCTTACTCCACGCCCCCTCCATGCGCCGATTCAGCCCCTATTTCCTCAATATAGGGCTACGCAATCGAGTAGGGGAAAAGCCTTTCCCCTCGCGCGCGCGCCGGGCACCCGTCAGCTTCTGCTGACATGTTTCCTTTGTGTGCCCGTGTGCATAAAAAAGGCAGACTTTTCATCTGCCTTTTTTGATCTTATGCCTACAGCACTCTTACTCCTCGCCGCTTTCATCCTCAGCTTCTGCAGTGTATACCGTTCTTTTTCTTGCCATTTCATCGCTTGCCAGATACTCGTCATACGTGGTTACCTTATCAATTAATGTACCATTGGGAAGGATTTCCATAATACGGTTTGCTGTGGTTTCTACAAACTGATGATCATGGCAGGCAAAAATCGCCACGCCCGAGAACTTAATCAGTCCGTTGTTAAGCGCAGTAATGGATTCCATATCCAAATGATTGGTTGGTTCGTCAAGAATTAGGCAGTTTGCACCACTAATCATCATTTTACTTAAAAGGCAGCGCACTTTCTCACCACCGGAAAGCACTTTCACTTTTTTCACGCCATCCTCGCCCGCAAAAAGCATACGTCCAAGAAATCCCCGCACATAAGTGATATCATCCACTGGTGAATAGCCCATCAGCCAATCTGCAATGGTATAGTCATTGTTAAATTCATTCGTCGGGTCTTTAGGAAAATACGCCTGTGAGGTCGTAACACCCCATTTATAAGAACCCTCGTCAGGCTCTATCTCGCCCATTAAAATTTGAAACAGTGTCGTCTTAGCAAGTTCATTTCCGCCGACAAACGCCACCTTGTCATCATGTCCTAAAATAAAGGAAATATTGTCAAGTACCTTCTCGCCGTTAATGGTTTTGGATAAATTCGTAACAGTCAGCACTTCATTTCCAATTTCGCGGTCAGGACGGAAATCAATATATGGATACTTACGGCTGGACGGCTTAATATCATCCAATTCAATTTTCTCTAAGGCACGTTTTCTGGATGTCGCCTGTTTTGACTTCGACGCATTGGCAGAAAACCGTGAAATAAATTCTTGCAGTTCCTTAATTTTTTCTTCCTTTTTCTTGTTGGCTTCTTTCATCTGCTTTACAAGCAACTGGCTGGACTCATACCAAAAGTCATAGTTGCCTGCATAAAGCTGGATTTTGCCGTAATCAATATCCGCGATCTGCGTACATACTTTATTTAAGAAATAACGGTCATGTGATACTACAATTACCGTATTATCAAAATTAATTAAAAATTCCTCCAGCCAAGCAATTGCATCCAAATCCAAATGGTTCGTCGGCTCGTCCAAAAGCAGGATATCAGGATTGCCAAATAGTGCCTTCGCAAGCAGCACTTTTACTTTCTCGCTGCCGTTTAATTCTTTCATAATACTATAGTGAATACTGGTGTCAATTCCCAAGCCGTTTAAAAGCTGTGCTGCGTCAGACTCTGCTTCCCAGCCATTCATCTCAGCAAATTCACCCTCTAATTCGCTTGCACGGATACCATCCTCATCGGTGAAATCCTCCTTAGCATATATGGCATCTTTTTCTTTCATAATTTCATACAGACGGGCGTTTCCCATAATCACCACATCCATAACAGGATACTCATCATATTTAAAGTGATCCTGCTCCAACACAGAAAGCCGCTGTCCGGGCGTTATCGCAATATCTCCCTTCGTAGTTTCCAATTTTCCTGACAAAATTTTTAAAAATGTCGATTTTCCGGCACCATTTGCACCGATCAAACCATAACAGTTGCCCTCAGTAAATTTAATATTGACATCCTCAAATAATGCTTTCTTCCCAACACGATATGTCACATTGTTTGCACTAATCATCTTTCAAAACTCCTGTTTTTATGTTTAAATTTTATTTATTACATTTGCTCTTTATTATTATACATAAAACTGGGAATTTTTCAAGGAAATTGTTACAACAGCGTGCAAATAATGTTACAGTTCGTAACAATTCAGGTAGGTCTGCGCATTTACTGCGCTGACCGTAATAAAATGTAGTGGTTGGAGGTATCCAGCCCATCGCGAAGCGATTTCCAATGGCTGGATACGTAACAGTTCAATGGGTTATCTGAACTGTTACACCGTTCAGTCTAAGAGCAAAAAATCTCTTACTGCACAATAAATAACTCATGCAGCGCTCTCGTTGCCGCTACATAGAGCAGCTTGGCAAGCCTTGGATTATCGCGATATCCTGTTAAATCTGGTTTCCACAGCAGCACACAGTCAAACTCTAATCCTTTCGTTTCAGGAACGGTCAGCACCAGCACCCCCTTGCTAAAACCGCTGTTTTGTGCATCTATCAACGTTATTTGACGGCTTAGTCGCAGTGTTACAATTTCTTTATCCTCATCCGAAAAACAAATTACTGCCATGGTTTCATACCCTTTTTCTTTCATCTCTTGAATGGTTTCCACACAGATGCCTGCTGCCTCCTCACTCGATATACTTTCCAAAAAGTGCACAGGCTCTCCATGTCGAATAACCGGCTCGATCTGGTAGGCTCCTTTTGAAGCGCTGCGCAGTATTTTTCCTGCGAAATCTGAAATTTCAATTGTATTACGGTAACTTTTCGCCAAAACATGGAATGCGTCTTCCTTGGAATGGAAGATTTTTTGTGTCATATCCCGCCAGTCGTTCATACCATATTCATAGTTAACATTCTGAGAAACATCCCCCATAATTGTAAAAAAGCATTCCGGCAATACTGTCCGCAGCGCATAATACACAATTGGACCAAAATCCTGCGCCTCATCAATAAAGATTTGTCCAAATTCCTCATCAGGTTTTTTCTGCAATGCCCTATAATAAATAATCAACATCGCTGCCACATCATAGACATCAAAAATACCATGCTGTATTTTTTCTGACACAGGTGTCATATCTATATAGTATTCTGCACCATACATCTCCAAAAAATTTAAGTATAGACTCACAACGTTTCCCTTATAACAATAGGAACTAAAATAATTTTTGTACTGTACTAACTTCCGCTTATAAATCCCGACTTCCTCACGCCCCATGCACTGAATCTTTATACGGTTGCGCAGCCTCTCATCAAGTGTTACCAACAGCTTGTTAATCGAATATTTAGGATTTCCGTTAATAAAATCGTCATTATTTTTTTGTGACAAAAGCATACCGATTTCTTCGTCGTATACTACACAATTCGCCAAAATACGGTTGCGAAGCTGCTGCATATAGTTTTCCAGCTCCTTTGCAAAAAGCATCTTGCTTTTCCATGCCTGATTTACAGGCAGCGAAACCAGCTTAAACTTTTTCTTCCATTCGCTGTGCAAAAGGTGCGTCAATATTTCATCCATACGCATATGTTTAATATCATAGACATCCAATTCTGGCAAACCACCTGTAATATAATCAATTAAAATATCGCTCCCGCCAACAATGCAAAATTCATTGGAAGTAAAACGCTCCTTATAGTTGTACATAATATAGGAAATGCGGTGCATTGCAACGGTTGTCTTACCGCTTCCTGCCACCCCCTGCACAATAATATTGCGGAATGGGCTTTCACGGATAATTTCATTTTGCTCTTTCTGAATCGTGGCTATAATGTCCCCCAGAACTGCATCCCTGTTTTTGCTAAGATACTTTACTAAAAGTTCGTCGTTTGCCGCAACATCACTGTCATAAAACCCTTGCAGCACCCCCTCCTCAATATCAAATGTCCGCTTTAAACTTAAATCAATGCGATATTGTAACGGCTTCCCCCTACCATCTGTACTGCTGTCCGGTATCTCATAAAACCCTTCGCCTAACTCATTTTCATAATAAACCGAAGCAATCGGCGCACGCCAGTCCACAACCTCCACTGTCGTTTTATCCCGCAAAACACCATGCTTACCGATATAAATAGACTCAAAAAGTTTTTCATCAAGGTTTTTATAATCAATTCTTCCAAAAAAAGGTCTGCCATATGCCTCCGTGTTTTTGTGCAATTGATTAAAACTATGCTCCTCCAGGCTGCGGGATGTCACTAGCTGATCATACAACTCCACATTCCCGCTCTGCACTTCGTCAAACAATGCCTTTGTTTCCTTGCGGCGTTCTTCTAGCTGTCGCTCATATTCCGCTACATTCGCTGCAATCAACGCACGGCACTCCTTTAAATGCCGCTCCTCTGCCTGCCATTCCTTCGACTTCTTTTGATTCGTTTCTGCCATGTTTTACCATACCTTTCTACCCATTTCGAGCCATTCTACTTTATCAAATAATACTTACAAACGTTTGCCAATATTGCTGTTTAGGAGTAACAGTTCAGGTAGGTCTGCGCATTTACTGCGCTGACCGTAATAAAATGTAATGTTTGGAGGTATCCAGCCCATCGCGAAGCGATTTCCAATGGCTGGATACGTAACAGTTCAATGGGTTATCTGAACTGTTACGTTTAGGATATATTTAGTATAATATTTAATAAAAAAATTACTAGACTTATATTTTAAATTATGATATAGTGTTATATAGAGTAGTAATAAAAAAACACTTTAGCAAACTAAAGTGTTTTTTTATACTTAGGCATCCAAAGGAAAATGCCAGCAAAATCTTTTTACAATTATTTCAAGCGATATTTAACCAATCAAACACTCTTTCCCATAAAAAGCAAATCCATACTTGCGTATCTGTTCCGGCTCAAATCCTTCCGCAGTCAACACAGTTTCATACTGCTTTTTTTCTATTTGAGAAAGCGCATTTGCTACGGTTTCCTCTAAATTTTTTTCCCGTCTAGGCTTGTGCACTTTAAATTCAATAATATATGCACAGTCCTGTTTCCGATCAAACGGCGTTATCATAATATCATAACGCCCGAACCCGCTTTCCCTATTCGATGTAATCCGAAATCTGCCCTCAAGTTCAACAATCAGCCCCAGCACAAACCCATGATAAAAACGCTCCGGCGCATCATCATCAGATACACCATTCGCTATATCAAAACTAGAAAAACTATGCAGCGCAACTTTATTGATAAACTCATTCATAGCTTCAACATCATTGAGCAGCAGTGCCTTGATAAAACGATTATACGATACTTCCGCCGCTTCCCGAAACCACCCTTTCACCATATTTTCAAACATATTAATGACTTCCATATTTGTAAGGGCAAGCGTATACATTGCTTTCTTTCGTATGCCGATATACTCCAATTTCTCTACTTTAAGATAACCCGTTGCAAGCAGCAGACTCCAAACTGCATTTGCGCTGCCCTTCAAATTATGAAATACAATCTGTTCATCCAGTTCTGTTTGAAAACAATTTCCTTGCAAAAGAGATTCCATTGTCTGCTTCACATCAGCATTGCCGCGCTGCACCAATGTACTTACAAGCTCATTTCCACTCGTATTTGCCCAATAAGCCCTATATTCGCCCTTTTTGCTGATAAAAGATGCAATCGACCACGGGTTATAAATATCTGTATATCGTCCAAACGAAAAGCCGTTATACCACTGTTTTACCCCTTCCTTCTCACTGCCAAGACCTGCACGTTCCAATGCCGCAAATACTTCCTCCTGCGTAAATCCAAATGCATCCGCATACGCACCAGAAGTTGTCGTAATCACATCCAAATTATTTAAATCCGAAAAAATACTTTCCTTAGAAACTCTTGTAATCCCCGTAATAATCCCTCGAAATAAACAACCATTTGTCTTAAAAGTATGATTAAAAAAATTACGGAAAAAATCAACCGTTTCATCCCATGTTCCTGCCAGCCATGCCTCCTGCATTGGCGTATCATATTCATCTAAGATCACAATTACATCTTTGTGATAATATCTTTTCAAAAAGCCGCAAAGACGATTCACTGCTGTATAAGCTACTGCATCCTCCATATCCTTATTGACCTCTGCAAAAGCGCTCCTGTCATTATCGTCAAATACTTCTGATTTTATAATATCTTTAAACGTTCCATATAAATCGGCAATAACTATTTTTACTACCGTTTTCATTTCATCAATCTTCCCTGTCTTAATAGGTGCAAAACTTAAAAATACCACCGGAAACATTCCTTGCAGATGTCTGTACTTATAAACTTCTATGGAAGTATCTTGTCCGGAAACATCTTGCCGAAAAATATCTTGTATTGAATCCTCCTGCTTAGAAACTTTTTCCTCCCAAATCGAAAGCCCTTCAAATAAATCTCCTCTGCCCGCATACCGATTGGAAAAAAAACATGCAAGCATACTCATATTTAAGGTTTTTCCAAACCTGCGTGGTCGTGTAATCAGCGTTACTTCCGAACCATACTCCCACCACTCTCTGATAAAATCTGTCTTATCTACATAAAACTTATGTTCTTCCCGTAATTTATCAAATCGCTGCACACCAAGATTCACTACTAATCTGCTTTCCATATCTCAAAACCCTTCCTGAAAAATATTGTAGATAATGTTTATCCGTATAATACCTCCAAAAATTTAAAAGTTTCCCCAGTATTTATTCTTAGTTTCTGTTATACCATTTTCTTTATTTTTCCATCATAACACAGCAAATGCCTTTTTCTTTCAGAGCAGCTTCCATATCAAATGGTGTTGCTAACTTGGCTGTTCGAAACCCCTTATAGAACGTTATCTTTGTTTTTCCAGACTTTTTCTTAACTTTTACAATTAAATCATAAGATAATTTATATTTCAATTCCCATGCACTATAATGCAGTTCCACTCTATCAATTTCATCATAAGGAATCGCATATGGTATTCCTGTATTTAATACCATGCAATTATTTTCAAAGAAAAAAGCTCCTGCATTTGATTTATTTTTATACTTGCTCCGTGTAACAATCACAGCAACAGAAATAGCAATTACAAAAATCATCATCACAATAGTAAACATCATACTAACAAACATATACATATCATCCTATCCTTTCCTACTACTCTCCTAAATATTCTTTGCGTCCTTCGGCAATTTCTGCACCTGTTCAAGAAATCCCCTAGCCGCTTTCCCTTCCGCAGCATTATAGGGATATCCCAGCCTGCTTCCCACATACACTGCTGTCTGCTCAAACAAATCACACATATGCAGTACCGCCGTCCAGGCTTCCGCAATATTTCCACCAAAATATGTATTTAAGTACCCTTGATACTCGTCTGGCTCCAGCCACCTATACAAGTACTTTGCAGACTTTCCAACACTAACCTGAAAATCTGTCTTGATACCAACTTTCCACGAGAGCATCTTTTCTAACTGCTTGCGAACTACAAAATTAGTCATATCCTGCACATAAGGCATCTCCTCGCGCCACAATCCCTTGGCGATATTGTTGCTGCACCACCAAAATTCATTGGTACACGCCCAAAACTGCGCTTCGGTAGGTTTTTTTACATAATAATCCCTATCTGTTGCATCTGGCATTGCTGGTAGAATATCTTCTTTATCCAGTAAAATCCGGCAAAGCTTATCATCATAAATATGCTCTTTGGCAAATGAAATTGTCTGTATAGTAAGATCCATTCGGACACCGTCTTCAAACTGCATCAGCCAGCCATAATGATTTTTCTTATCATTTGGATAATCTGGGCTTTCATCAGGATACTGCATATACAAAATCTTGCCGAACTTATGTATCCATTCCTTATCTTCAATAAATGACTTGGTTTCCCGCACCACATACACAATATCATAGTCCTGAAAAATATCTTTCGGAACATTCGGATTGGTGCGTGAACCATTCATATATACTGCTGCAACCCTGTCGTCTGCCTTTGCAATGTTCATTATCAATTCATACATTTTTTCTTCACTGCGCATAAGCAACCTCCCATATTTTATCCATTACCGTAACAGTTCAGCCTTTGACCTCCTGATATAATATATGCATCAAACCATACGAAAATCGCTTCGTGATGTCATAGCCATATGCCATGGCTTGATGCATCTCAACCACTATGTGTTTTACGGGGCTGTCGCATTAAGTTTTAAATATGCAAGATATAGTGCAAAACACAATGCAGTACTATAATATCTTGTATCTGTTTTCCTTAATGCGACAGCCCCTAGAGCGTGTTTGAAAATTGCTTTCTGGCAGATGTGCGTCACAATTTGTGGGAGATTTGTGCCAAATGAAGGGCGCATAGCGGGCTATGTAACCTGAATTTGGCGCAAATATCACGCAAAGTGGGGCGTGCATATGTCAGGAATGAATTTTCAAACACGCTCTAGGCTAGACTGTAACCAATTACCACATTTTCGCTCGAACTACTATTACCAAATTGTTTGCTGACATTATCGTACCATAAACCCTTGCACAATTCCATTAAAAATTGTCAAATGTTTTGATTGCATTTTCAATTGCTTTTTTTATCACATTGCTAGAATTTGTAGCCCCGCTTATTGCATCTACATCAATTTTCTGCTCTGATAATACTATATCAATTATATTCTCTGCTCGTTTACCTCGCTCGTTCCTGTGTTCCAAAAGATTAAGGGAAACGATCTTACCCTCTATAATTTCAACTTCTACTTTAGCATAGATATAACCCACATCGCACGTCCCTATATAGACTCCATCTTCCACATTTTCTAAGTCAACCTCTTGTATTTCTATATTTGCGATATTCATTTGATAATGATTAAAATCTACAATATATGCCGCAAAATGTCCCATAATACCGACTGCCATAAGAATTGTCCATATCCTATGCCACATTATTTTTTTCTTTCTATCTTTTATTATATGGCAGAAACAAATTAGCGAAATCATCAACACAGTATTCGTAATTCCTGAAATTACTACCAACAAACTGCGATTTTTTAATAGGCGAACAACACAAAAAATATGTACACAACACAAGACAATTAGCAATGCGCTAATCGGTTTATGCATTTTCATCAGTATTTTATCAATCTTTTTTATATGCAGTTTTGCGGTTACTGCTTTTGTTGATAATAGACAAAAGCAAACAACACATAAAATCCCAGAAATAATTCCCATCTGAATACCACCTTTTAGAATTAATTGTACATGGATGAACTGTTACGTTTTATAACTATGCTGATTCCCGTTTATTTCTCAAATATCCGTTCTATTTTCCATTTCATATATTGGGGAAATATCGTTTTATTTCTTCCTGACCATACACAACTACCACCATATTTCATCCCTGCTGTTTGAAAAACTTCCCGCATACTTTTTATTGCGCCTGTGCTTTGTCCAAAAAGTATCGAAAAAGGTGCCGGTGTATTACATGCAGTAAAAAGAATATATCTTTATACGATGTCAAATTAACAAGCTATTTTTTGACAATTCCTAAGCAATCGTTTCCCTTTCCCCATTTTATCTTTTAACAATTACAGAATAATAAAGTAATTCAAAGCCATATAAAAGAAATTCCATCTTGCTTTTTTTCATAGATTGCTCGATATACGCTTCCTTATTTGCTGCTATTTGGATTAGACCAGCCAGCATTCCCCAAAAAGAAAATATGGTTG
>ERZ778516.763-NODE-763-length-26289-cov-5.355150_pt1 | contig 26289 bp, 21 predicted proteins | sample MGYA00510342_ERZ778516 | MGnify/ENA primary metagenome ERZ778516 (study PRJEB29527, sample SAMN07138961) | mouse gut metagenome | material: feces | host: mouse | place: China:Nanjing | collected 2016-01-25 ... | reverse complement strand
AGAAAGAAATAAAGTATGTGAACTTGCAAAGTGTTTTTATTCTGAGAATGTTACAAAACAGATTAACGATGAAACATTTTCTATCTGGTATATACAGCACAAAGGGTATTTATATTATATTTATAATTTTGGTACATATGGTCGAAGTGAAACATTTTATAATAATGGAAGCAATATTTTATATAGAATCCCAATAGATGGAAACGAGAAACCGGAATGTATTACATTATTGCAAAAAGACGGTGAGTGCGCATTAATGTATCTAAAAGGAATCGGTTCTTATGTTTATTATATCCAGTCTGATAACAGCGGAATGGGAGATTTATATAGACTAAATACAGAAAGTATGAAGATAGAAAAAATACCTGTTACCAATATTGCATCTGAAGATTATATCGTTGTAGGAAATACAGTGATATATAAAAAGAAATACGATGACAATGAGTTTTATCAGTATCATATAGATGAAAATACAGAAGATTTATATATTTGCGCAGATAATGAAACTGATTATAAGGTGCTTTATCCTGAATATGATGGAAAAAATATTTATATCCACAAGGCTCTGCCTTATAATGATTATACGCTATGGAAATATGATGTAATTGATGAAAACAGGCAGATAACAGCTCAGTTTCAGAATTACAGGAATCAAAATGAGGATATAGAATTTCTGAGTTCTTTGGGCGGAAATACAGATTTTTATTTCTTTTTAAATTTGAGCGGCTCGCTTTTTTATGTGGATAAAAATCAGTTAAATGGAGCTGAATTACAGCTTTTGGGAGTATAAGAGGTAAAAATGAAACGAACAATTATATGTTTTTTTGCGGTAATATTAATATTAACAGGATGTAACAAAGCTGCATCTGATAAATCCAAAGAAGAGAAGGAAACAACCAATGTTTGTCTTTTAAATATTGAGCAGGAGGGCGCAGGGAAATCAGCGGACCAGACTTATCTTTTGTTTGAAAAACCGGATAATATTATGATATCAGAAGGTGAAATTGAGCAGATAAAAACGATAAACGGTATTGATTATATAGAAATGTATGGAATAATAAATAAAATAAACTACTACTATCAAAATGGTGTTGATTATACAGATGAAAATGATAAATTTACTCCGCTTGACAATACCAATTATATGAAATCCTGCCGAATGCTGACAAAGGAAGAATTGCAGACAGGAGTACTTCCACAGAAAAGTGATGAAATTGTATTATATTCCTCCGATACAGATATATTGGGACAAACACTTACAGTTTATTTTTATGACCGCAATATGCTGGATAAAACAGATAAATACGAAGACTATGCTATAAATTACTGGCATTCGGATGGTGGTGGTGAAGACTTTAATTATGGACAGTATTGTATAAAAAGAGAGTTTAAAATCACAGGACTGTTAAAGAAGCAGGAAACACAGATTTATTTTTCAGAGGAGTTCTGCAAAATGATGGGAACTGTTTTTGCAAATTTTCCCTATGTGGACAGTATATATAGACCGTTTCTTTCAGATACGGGAATTGGTATGGATTTTATAGATGGAACTTTTGGGAAGAATGGAACTGTTAAAATTGTGCCATCATATGATTCCGCTTCGGACTATTATCCATACAACGAATATGAGTGGCCAAAAGATTGTGATATAATGATATCGCCTTATCGGGAACATAAATGTATTATTGTTTTCAACGATACATTGAAGCCGGATGAAATGCGAATATCACAAAGGATGATAAATAAATATCAGGCTAATTCGTCCGACGAGCTTACATATAATTATAAAATATATAATATTCTGGATATCAGATATCAGGTGCCTTCTGTATCAGGAAATACGCCAATTTGTTGGAAACCGGACAACCTGAGTTTGTTGGAAGAAAGTTATATCGGATTTACAAGGGAGAATCATTATCACTTGTATTATACATTATTTTCCTTATCAGAAACGACGCATAACTCCGGCGCTTATATAATAGAAGTCGGAAAAGAAATATTTGACAGATTCTATTCCTATAATGGAAGCCGAATTATGAGCGTATATCCTGAAAATGAAGCCGAAGCGGAAAATATTACAAATATGCTGGAGGCAATGGGCTATCAGTTGTATCACAAAAGAACCTTTGCTGAAATAAGAAACGAATTGTATGATTACTGGTCGAGAACCTATATCAATGAGGATGGTATAAGAATTTCGGAAGGTTCACCTCTTCCATAAACAAGACAGGGGCTGTCGCACTAAGAAAAGCTTAATGCGGCAGCCTTTGTCTGCTGTTCTGCTTAAAAGATACAGTTTTTAATGAAACCCGCTAAAACATTCACATAAAAATAGAAGAACAGAAAGTGCCTCTCGTATATTGACTAAAAAATCGATAAATGGTAAAATTCTATAATCACGAAACACTGAATCATACATGGAGGATATAGAGATGTCAAGTACATTTATAACAGATATTACAACGATTCCAGTCGCTCCGCTCAAAATCGCAGCTCTGGAAAGCTGCACTGAGCTTGCGAAAATGGTAGACAGGCATATATTTTTACAGAGGCGCAATCATTCTTCAGAGAGTTCGTCAGAGAGTTTCTCTAAGCGTTCTTCTCAAAATCATTCTTCAATCGAATTTAAAGGTTACAAATGTGACTCTTACCTTTTGCATTGTCATTGTCCAAGATTTGGTACCGGGGAAGCAAAGGGACTTGTGGAGGAGTCAGTCAGGGGTGCAGATTTATTTATTATGGCAGATGTAGGCAATTACAGCCTTACATACACCGCTTTTGGACATGAAAATCATATGTCTCCCGATAATCATTTTCAGGATATCAAGCGAATTATCGCCGCTTCAAGTACTGCGAAAAGAATCAATGTGATTATGCCCTTTATGTATGAAGGCAGACAGCACAGGCGTACAAAGAGAGAATCCCTTGACTGCGCACTGGCACTGCAGGAGCTTGCGGATATGGGAGTACAGAATATTATTACATTTGATGCCCATGACCCCCGTGTAGTCAATTCTATTCCAATTAACGGCTTTGACAATTATATGCCGCCATATCAGTTTATCCGCACGATTTTAAAGGTAGATAAGAATCTTCAGATAGACAATGACCATATGATGATTATCAGTCCTGATGAGGGTGGAATGAACAGAGCGGTCTATTTTTCCAATGTTTTGGGAGTGGATATGGGCATGTTTTATAAACGCCGTGATTATTCCACTGTTGTAAATGGAAAAAATCCAATTGTTGCTCATGAATTTCTTGGAGCTGATGTAGCCGGAAAAGATGTGATTATTGTAGATGATATGATTGCTTCTGGTGAGAGCGTTTTAGACGTGGCGAAAAAGCTCAAGGACAGAAAAGCAAAGAAAGTATTTATTTGTACCACCTTTGGACTTTTTACAGAAGGCATGGAAAAATTTGATGAATATTATGAAAAAGGATATATTAATTATGTTATTACAACCAATCTGACCTATCGCAAGCCGGAGCTGTTAAAAAAGCCATATTATCTTTCTGCTGATATGAGTAAACTGATTGCTCTGATTATAGATACCTTAAATAAAGATGGTTCTACGGAACCGGTATTGTCACCAACAGAGAGAATTAAAACACTGGTGGCACAATATTACAATAAGGAGAAACTGTGTCAGGAAGAATAATACGGAAAAGAAACAGCTATAAAGAATGGTAATAAAGGAAAGGGCATAAAGGAAGGATTGTATAAAGGATGAATTGCAATGAAAAAGTATCAGGGACATGTCATTAAAAATGTAAAACCGCATTCTATATCAGAAGAACTGGAAATAGAGGCTGGAGACGTACTTCTTGAAATTAACGGTGAAAAAATTGAAGATATCTTTGACTATCAATATCTTACAGAGGATGAATATATTGAAATTCTGATAAGAAAACCTTCCGGTGAAGAGTGGATTCTGGAAGTGGATAAAGATTATAATGAAGATATGGGCATGGAATTTGAGGAAGGACTGATGGACAATTATCGTTCCTGTCAGAATAAATGTATTTTCTGCTTTATTGACCAGATGCCAAAGGGCATGAGAGAAACACTTTATTTCAAAGATGACGATTCGAGGCTTTCCTTTCTTCAGGGAAATTATATTACCTTAACGAATATGTCTGACAGAGATATTGACAGAATTATCCGTTATCACCTCTGTCCGATTAATATTTCAGTTCAGACGACCAATCCTGAATTGAGATGTAAAATGCTTTCAAACCGATTTGCCGGAGAAGCGCTAAAAAAAATAGACAGGCTGGCTAAGGCCTGTATTGAAATGAACGGGCAGATTGTATTATGTAAAGGTGTAAATGACAAAAAAGAACTCAAACGTTCCATAGAAGATTTATCCCGCTATCTCCCACATATGAGAAGCGTGTCCGTAGTACCGGCAGGGCTGACAAAATACAGAGAAGGACTATATCCTTTGGAACTTTTTACAAAGGAAGAGGCCTGTTCTGTGATTGATATGATTGAATCCTATCAGCAAAATTTTTATGAAAAATACGGGCTTCATTTTATTCATGCAAGTGATGAATGGTATATTCTTGCCGAAAGAGATTTTCCAGATGAAGAGACCTATGACGGTTATATTCAGCTTGAAAATGGAGTTGGAATGATGAGACTTCTGTACAGTGAATTTATGGAAGCTCTGCAAAAGGAAAAGGGGTCCGACAGAAAACGGGAGATTTCTCTTGCGACAGGAGTACTTGCGTATCCCATGATTTGCACGCTGGCAAGGGAAATGCAGAAAAAGTTTAAAAATATCAAAGTACATGTCTATAAAATTATCAATCATTTTTTTGGTGAAACAATTACGGTTTCCGGACTTCTGACAGGAGGAGATATTGTAAATCAGCTAAAGGGCAAAGAACTTGGGGAGATACTTTTACTTCCCTGCAATGTATTAAGGGCAGGAGAAGAGGTCTTTTTGGATGATATGACATTAAAGGAGGTCAAAACAGCTTTACAATCAGATGTAAATATTGTAAAATCGGGAGGAAAGGATTTGCTGGATGCATTTACCAGCATTTGCACGCATGAGAAAGAAAATAACAGGGAAGGATTTGTATATAAGCAATGCTATCCTGATAAAGATGGAGGAGATAATGAGTAAACCAATTGTAGCAATTGTAGGAAGACCGAATGTCGGAAAATCTACGTTATTTAACGCTCTTGCAGGGGAGCAGATATCCATTGTAAAAGATACACCCGGTATTACAAGAGACAGAATCTATGCAGATATCACATGGCTTGATAAAGCTTTTACTTTAATAGATACAGGCGGCATTGAGCCAGATAGTAGAGATATTATTCTTTCACAGATGAGGGAACAGGCTCAGATAGCGATTGATACTGCGGATGTGATTATTTTTCTTGTCGATGTGAAGCAGGGATTGAACGACAGTGATTCAAAGGTGGCAGATATGCTGCGGCGAAGCCATAAGCCTGTTATTCTGGTAGTAAACAAGGTTGATAATTTTGCAAAATACAACGCAGATATTTATGAGTTTTATAATCTCGGTATCGGGGACCCCGTACCGGTATCAGCTGCTTCCAAGCTTGGTATCGGCGATATGCTGGACAAGGTGGCGGAATATTTTCCGGACAGTACTTCAAGTGAGGAGGAAGATGAAAGACCCCGCATTGCGATTGTCGGAAAGCCAAATGTCGGAAAATCTTCTATTATAAATAAACTGCTTGGAGAAAACAGGCTGATTGTGTCAGATATTGCAGGAACAACAAGGGATGCAGTTGATGCAGCCGTAAAATACAATAAAAAAGAATATATTTTTATTGATACAGCAGGTTTAAGGCGGAAAAATAAAATAAAAGAGGAAATTGAGAAATACTCGATTATCCGTACTGTAACTGCCGTAGAGCGGGCAGATGTAGTTGTTCTGGTAATTGATGCCACACAGGGAGTGACAGAGCAGGATGCCAAGATTGCGGGAATTGCTCATGAAAGAGGAAAAGGGATTATTATTGCTGTGAATAAATGGGATGCTGTGGAAAAAAATGACAAAACAATTTATGAGCATACAAATAAAATCAAAGATACCCTTTCTTTTATGCCATATGCAGAGATTTTATTTATTTCCGCACAGACAGGACAGCGCTTACACAAGCTGTTTGATATGATTGATGTTGTGATTCAGAATCACTCGCTCCGTATTGCGACCGGCGTGTTAAATGAGATTATGGCAGAGGCAGTCACATTGCAGCAGCCGCCGTCAGACAGGGGAAAACGGCTGAAGCTTTATTATATTACCGAGGTTGCGGTAAAGCCGCCGACATTTGTGATTTTTGTAAATAATAAGGAACTTATGCATTTTTCTTATACGAGATATCTGGAAAATAAAATCCGTGAAGCATTCGGATTTAAGGGAACTCCTCTCAAGTTTCTGATTCGGGAGCGAAAGGGAGAAGAAGGGAAAGGATGAAAAAATAAGAATGATACACAACGTAATTATATACAAAGGAATTGGTCTGATGATTGGATATATATTCGGAATGTTTCAGACAGGATATATTTATGGAAAAATAAAGGGAATTGATATCAGGGATTACGGAAGCCATAATTCAGGCACAACAAATGTGTCTAGAATTTTTGGAAAGAAAATAGGAGTTCTGACCTACTTTGTAGATGCCTTAAAAGGGCTTTTCGCGATTCTTGTTATGCGCCTGCTCTGTAATACCGGTGTCATTGATTTGTCACTGGCAGCAGACAGGGATGCGTTTGCTTATATTCTTGCCTTATATACAGGCATTGGAGTTGTGCTTGGACATAACTATCCGTTTTATATGGGCTTTAAAGGAGGAAAGGGAATTGCCGCTTCCTCCGGAGTTATTCTCGGAATGTTCCAGTGGCCAATCTTTTTTATCTGCTTTTTTCTGTTTTTTGGCACAACACTGCCAAGCAGATATGTGTCGCTTGGTTCTATTGTAATGATGACAGGATATTTTATCGCGACTCTGGTACTTGGATTTCTTGGTATTCTTCCTGTCACACCGGATTCAGGTATGCTGCCGGAGCTGTATATTCTTGCTTTTATATTTTCCGGTATGGCGATTTACAAGCATCGTGAAAATATAAAGAGACTTTTAAGTGGAACAGAAAGCAAGATTTTTGAAAAAAACAAAAAGACACTGATTGAACAGGGAATTGTAAATGTAGATGATACAACCAATGCGAAGCATTGATTGCATAAAATAATAGGAGGCTGTCATGGCAAAAGTAGGAATTTTGGGAGCCGGTGCATGGGCAATCGCACTTGGGCTTGTATTGAAAAAAAACGGAAATGAAGTAACGCTGTGGACCTGTGTAGACAGTGAAGCAGAAATGCTGATAAAGGACAGAGAGCACAAAACCTCACTTCCGGGAATTATACTTTCAGAAGATATTAAGATTACAATGGATTTAAAAGAGACCGTTTCAGACATGGACCTTATAGTATTTGCAGTAGCCTCCAGATTTACAAGACAGACAGCAGCAAAGCTTAAAAATCTGATAAACAATCAAAAGATTTTAATTGTTTCAAAAGGAATCGAAGATGAAACTCTTATGACTTTGTCACAAATTGTCCGTCAGGAGCTGCCGGATGCAAATGTATCTGTACTGTCCGGACCAAGCCATGCAGAAGAGGTAGGCAGAGAACTTCCGACTACGGTGGTGGTAGGCTCAGAGACAAAGGAAACTGCTGATTATATTCAGGGACTGTTTATGAATGAGGTTTTTCGAGTATATACAAGCCCTGATATTATGGGAATTGAGTTAGGCGGAGCCCTGAAAAATGTAATTGCTCTTGCCGCAGGTGTGGCAGACGGCGCGGGCTATGGCGACAATACAAAGGCAGCGCTTATTACCAGAGGAATTGCGGAAATCACAAGACTTGGTGTAAAAATGGGTGGAAATTTCAAAACCTTTGGCGGACTGACCGGAATCGGAGACCTGATTGTTACCTGTGCCAGTATGCACAGCAGAAACAGACGAGCCGGTATCTTGATTGGGCAGGGTAAAACAATGGAAGAGGCGATGAAGGAAGTAAATGCAGTGGTAGAAGGTGTGTATTCTGCAAAGGCCGCCTATAAACTTTCACAGAAATATAATGTTTCCATGCCGATTGTAGAACAGGTAAATCAGGTATTATTTGAAGGGAAAGACGTGAAACAGGTATTATATGACCTTATGCTCAGAGAAAAGAGAGATGAGATAGTAGAAGGATGGACAAAATAGATTTTCAAAAGGGCAAACGCAAGCTTCTGAGAGTAATTTTTGGCCGCACAGTGCTGCTTTTTACCGCATTGCTTTTACAGGCTGGAATTCTTTTGTTTTTCATGTTTAAGCTTGCAGGATATCTCACTTATTATTACTGGGTTTCGATTGTTATTTCTGTTATTATGCTGATTTATATTTTAAACTCAGATATCAACCCTTCCTATAAGCTTGCATGGGGAATTCCCGTGGCTATGTTCCCGATGTTCGGGGCATTGTTCTATCTATTTGTGCATATCCAGCCGGGAGGAAAAGTGATAGACGACCGGCTGAAGGTAATCAATTATGATACAGCCGGATATATGAAGCAGGACCCGATTGTTTTGCTGGAACTGGAAAAAGAAGATATCCATTTAAAAAAATTTACAGAATATATGAATAATATCGGTCCATTTCCAATGTGTAAAAATTCGGATGCGAAGTTCTATCCTCTTGGAGACGACTGGTATCCTGATATGCTGGAGAGATTAAAGGAAGCCCGTGAGTTTATTTTTATGGAATTTTTTATTGTCAATCACGGCGTGCTCTGGGATTCCGTGCTGGAAATATTGAAGGAAAAGGCGGCGCAGGGCGTAGAGGTACGGTTTATGTATGACGGAACCTGTACATTTTTCAGACTTCCTCATAATTATCCCGAATATCTGGAAAGTATGGGAATTCACTGCAGAATCTTCTTTCCGATTCGTCCGGCGCTGTCTACTTATCAGAATAACAGAGACCACAGAAAGATTGCAGTAATTGATGGAAAATATGCTTATACGGGTGGCGTTAATCTGGCAGATGAGTATATTAATAAAATGAGCCGGTTCGGACACTGGAAGGATACTGCCGTAGAGATTACCGGCGAGGCTGTAAATACCTTTACCATGCTGTTTTTACAGAACTGGAATATCCAGAGCAGAGAGACGGAGGACGTGTCTCTTTATGTTAGAGATTATAAGGTAAAATCAGAAGGGTATATTATGGGTTATACTGACAGTCCTTTTGATGATATTAAGGTAGGGGAGTCTGTATATATGGACATTTTGTATACTGCAACAGAGTATGTGCATATTATGACCCCCTATTTGATACTGGACAATGAGATGATTACAGCTCTGTCCTATGCGGTAAAAAGGGGCGTGGATGTAAAGCTTATTATGCCTCATATTACAGATAAGCCATATGCCTATATGGTTGCCAGAAATTATTATGAAATTCTGTTAAAAAAAGGTGTGAAAATATATGAATATACGCCGGGCTTTATTCATGCAAAAGAATTTATCAGTGATAATAAAAAAGCGGTAGTAGGCTCTGTAAATCTTGATTACCGCAGCTTATATCTGAATTTTGAAAGTGCAGCCTATCTGTATGGTGTAAATGCAGTGAAGGATGCAGAGACAGACTTTTTAAATACCTTAAACCAATGTGAAGAAATTACACTTGCAGACTGTCGAAAATATAGTAAAATAAAAAAGACAGTCGGAAAACTCATGTGGCTATTCTCACCATTAATGTAGTGAATTTAGATATAGATAGAACAGCCTTCTAAGGGCTGCGTCATAGGAAAAGCAGAACGATTTTCCTATGAAAGAACAAAGTGCTTGTAGTACTATAATTTGAGATAGCGGTCTTGCACTTTGTTCAAAATAGAGCAGCCCTTCTAAGGGCTGCGTCATAGGAAAAGCGGAACGATTTTCCTGTGAAAAAGAAAGGAGATATACATCATGGAAAAGAAACCATTTGTTACATTAGAAAAGATACAGGAGATTGTAAAGACATACCCTACCCCTTTTCATATTTATGATGAGAAAGGGATTCGAGAAAATGCAGAAAAACTTCAGAAGGCATTTTCATGGAATAAAGGTTTTCGAGAATACTTTGCAGTAAAAGCCACCCCGAATCCGTTTCTTATCAGCATTTTAAAGGAATATGGCTTCGGAGTAGACTGCTCCTCTATGACAGAGCTTATTATGGCGGATAAAATGGGATTTTCAGAGAAAGATATGCAGAATGGAATTATGTTTTCTTCCAATGCGACTCCGGCAGAGGAATTTATATATGCCAGAAAGCTTGGAGCTATTATTAATCTGGATGATTTTACCATGGTGGACTTTCTTGAAAAGACAGCCGGTATTCCTGAAAAAATCTGCTGTCGTTATAATCCGGGCGGAGAGTTTAAAATCAGCACGACAATTATGGACAGTCCCGGCGATGCGAAATACGGCATGACAAAACATCAGATGATAGAGGCGTTTAAGCTTCTGAAGGCAAAGGGCGTAAAGGAATTTGGCATTCATGCATTTCTTGCCAGCAATACAGTGACAAATGAATATTATCCCGTTCTTGCAAAGGAACTGTTTGAACTTGCTGTGGAACTGAAAGAAAAAACAGATGCCAATATTACCTTTATCAATCTGTCAGGAGGAATCGGCATTCCATATACTCTGGATAAGGAGCCAAATGATATTATGCTGATTGGACAGGGAGTAAAGAAGGTATTTGAAGAGGTGCTTGTGCCGGCAGGACTTGGTGATGTCGCATTATATACGGAGCTTGGAAGGTTTATGATGGGACCATACGGTGCTCTTGTGACACAGGCAGTTCATGAAAAGCATATTTATAAAGAATACATAGGGTGTGATGCATGCGCGGCAAATCTTATGCGACCTGCGATGTACGGCGCATATCATCATATTACAGTGCTTGGAAAGGAAAATGAGCCGTGCGACTGCAAATATGATATTACCGGTTCCCTGTGTGAAAATAATGATAAATTTGCCATAGACAGAATGCTTCCAAAGATTGAAATTGGAGATTATCTGTTTATCCACGATGCAGGAGCACACGGCTTTGCCATGGGTTATAATTACAATGGAAAGCTGAAATCGGCAGAGCTTTTATTGAAAGAAAACGGAGAGGTGCAGATGATTAGACGCGCAGAGACAGCAAAGGATTATCTGGCAACGTTTGATTTTTGTGACATTTTTAAGGATGTAGAATAAGAGGCAGTCATGAGATATTTGGAAAAAGAGATTTCAAAGGGAAGAGATTTGGAGACAAATATTCCGAAATTTATTGTCAGTATGATGAATATTTACCACAGATATTCCCATGTAAAATTGTGCATGAATTATTTTACCTATTATGAAATGGTCGGTGAAAATGAAATACAAGACAGGAAGCTTTCAGAACTGACAGAGAGAATGAACAAAGTAATAAAAGCTGTTGTTCAGGAATCTTCCGCAGATATACTTGCAGAATGTATTGCAGAGACAGAGGCAGTACGAAATGAGATTATTCATATTATGACAGGACTTACCGCCTGTGTGGATATTTTTAATATTTATGAATACTGCCTGAATCGTGTGGAATACAGATATAAGGACAGTTCAGAACTTTTACAGTGCAGTGACGAGGAGCTGACAAAAAATGTGCTGCAATACATATTAAAGGATAAGGATAATGTGGTGATTAACAGTAAAATCTGTGAAACCGTCAGACAGCTTCCAATCCGGATGACCAAAAGCCATTTTTTTGAGCTTGTAAAAGAAAGCCTTAAAGTATATAAAGAAAGTGAAACCGGCAGTGTAGACGATTTTCTGTATATGCTGCGTACCGTTTCCATGCTTGATATTCCGGAAGATGCATTTGTATTTACAGATAATACATTAAAGGAAATTTATCAGGAATTTACAGGTGTTGATTTTTCAGACATTGACAAAGAGCAATATAATCGTTTAAGCGGCAGGCTTGGCTTTGCGACAGATTATATTCAGAAAGAAGTAGACTGCTATATGCTGCTTGCAGAAAATATTAATGATTTATATGTAATTCTTTTATCTTCAAAGGAATATTATGGAAGTAAAATGCCAAAGATTCTTTCAGGGTTTGAAAATAATCAGGATAAGCTTTTACTGGAAAAAAGAGAAGAAGAGAACTGTAACATATTGATTGAAAAAGAAAACAGACTTTTTAACGGAGTCAGCTATGATGAGGTTTGTGAAGAAATAGAGGATGGATTTTTATTTCTGGAGGGCAGGCAGGAAAAGTATGCGGAAAGCTTTCAAAAATCGGAATATCTTTTAGATACAATTGCAGAAAGTTATAAAGAAGCTCTGGAAAATCTGGATGCAGTCGAAGTCTGCGGGTATTTTGACAGAATCCGAAAGCTTGTATCAGGAAGCATTTTTGCAGAATTTTATGAGGCTCCAAAGAGACATAAAACAGCAGGTATGGAATATATCAGCCAAAAAGGAGCAGAACTGGAGCAGGAGCTTACAGAATTTTTTGGAAAAAATACAAAAAGTGTAAATCGCGCAGTAATGGCACATATTTTATCAGAGCTTCCGGTATTTTTTAACAATGTGGAGGAAATAAAGGATTATATCTATCATTCTCTGACGGGCTGCAGGGACAGTGCAGAGAAGGCGGCAGTAACGGAAATATTGACCTCCATGGCTTCGGAGGATTTGTAATGGAGTTTTATGATAAACTGTATATTGGATACAGGGTTTCTGACAAAGTGGAAAAGATAAAAGAGAAGCTTCTGAAAAATGAATTTATGCCTTTTATTCATGTAATCACTCTTCCTGTACATATGGGACAGGGTATGTTGGAAATTTATCCTGCCTATATTCTGAGACAGGAAAGTTATCAGAGCAGCGGATTAAAGATTGTGGGAATTGCTGCTGACAGGGGAGAGGCATATATGCTGGTGCAGCAGATTGCAGAGGAATGTATGAAAGCTACTGGAACTGTTGATTTAAAAAATTATTTAAAATTTTAAGCGGGGAATATTATGTTGGGAATACTGTTATCTATTTTGAAAATATTGGGCATAATTCTTCTGGCAGTGCTGGTGTTCGTTCTTCTGGCAGTGCTGTTGCTTCTGTTTGTGCCTGTCAGATATCGGATTTCCGGAAAATGGAATACAGAGGAAAAAAGAATAGAGGGAAAGGTCACATGGCTGTTTCGGCTGGTGCATATTTCAATGTCGGCAGATAAAGACGAACAGCAGATAGTTCCCAGAATTATGGGGATAAATTTAAAAAACAGGAAGAAAAAAAAGAAAAATCAAAAAAACGGGAAAAAAAGAAAAGAAAAAAAGAGAAAAGAAAAAAAGAGAAAAGAGAAAAAAAAGAAAAGAAAACAGTTTAAAGGAAAAGAATCCTGAGGAAAAATCAAAAAGGAAAGAAACGGAAAAAAAGGTGGAAGAACAAAGAAAAAAGGAAATACAAGAAGATATGGACAATTCTGAAAATACCGATTGCCAGCAGAACGACCAGAGAGAAATAAATGATGTTACACAGAATTTGAAAAAGAGTATATTTCAGAAAATCCATGAGAAGATAATAAGTGTACTTTCTGCTATTGCCAAAATAGCAGAGACATGGAAAAAACTTTTGGAAAATATACAGGAATTACAGCAAAAAAAGGATAAAATCTTCGACTTTTTCTGTGAAAAAGAGGCTCTTGAAGCAAAGGACAAGACGTTTAAGATTGTAAAAAAAACAATTCGTCATATTCGGCCGCAGAAATTAAAGACATCTGTAAAGTTTGGAGCGGGAAATCCCGCCTATACTGGTCAGCTTTATGCTCTGTTATGTCTGATGTATGGAATATATGGAAAAGATATTATATTAGAACCGGATTTTGAACATACAATTTTAGAGGGAGAATTTCAGCTCAAGGGTAGAATAAGATTGATAAATCTGATATATTATATTATATATTTATATAGAATAAAAAAATTAAGAGAATTTATTGAACTGTTAAAGAATTTATAGTATGGAGGTTATTATGGCAGAGAACAGTAAAAAGAACAATTTTGATACAACGGTGAAATCACTTTTTGAGGGAATGTCCGGTGTGCTTTCTACAAAGACAGTAGTTGGAGAGGCAGTAAATATTGACGATACCATTATTCTGCCACTGGTAGATGTATCCTTTGGCATGGGTGCAGGAGCAAGAAGCGGCAGTGAAAAGGAAAGTGCATCGGGCGGTGCAGGAGTGAAGATGTCTCCAAGTGCAGTACTTGTAATACATGGAGGAACAAGCAAACTGGTAAATATTAAGAATCAGGATACCATAACCAAGGTGCTTGATATGATTCCGGACCTGGTAGATAAATTTAAGAACAACAGTCAGAAAGAAAAGAACGAAACAGGCATGACAGACCAAGAGATTATTGATGTGGCTACCAAGGATGCTTCTCAGGAATAGCAGACAGTGTATGCTTTTACAAATGAACTGCATAAACAGGCAGCTTATACACAGACTTTGATTGCAAAAATAGACAAAGCATTTTGTTCTGTTTTCTGCATATACTAATAATAAGCTTATATTTTGGGAGTTTTATGTGCAGAAAATATGCGGATTTATTTTATTCTGGATGGCTGTGGGAATGGTAATCGGGATGCAGCTTGAATGTAATTTCTTTGTTGTCTGCCTGATTCTTATTATGCTGGTTCTGGGATTTAACCTGTTTTGTAAAAGATAAGGAACAAATTGCTTGCAATACTGTAAGTTTATAAAGAGCTTTCTTGTGCTTTGTTCAGCAATAGCAGCTCTGCAAAAGCTGTTGATGGGAAGTGCAAGGCAATTTCCTGTAAAGGAAGAAACAATTGGGCAGTCAATGCAGCCCATAAATGTATGGATTGTATCATTAAAGGAGTATTATCATGAATCATATTACACTGACAGAGTTAAACTACATGGAATGTGCCAGATATCTTGGCTATGGAAAGAATGCTCCTGATGAAATGACAGAAAAACTTATGAGGGAGTGCGAATCTGAATTGTTGGATTATGCAGTCCCTCGTTTTGTATATAAAATATTTGATATTGACAGGCAAAATGAAAAAATAAGGCTATCAGGAACAGAGCTTTGGCTTACCGGAGATTCCATAAAAGAGCATTTGGCTGAGTGCAGCAGACTAATTCTGTTATGTGCTACTCTGTCCGACAATGTGGACAGGCTGATAAGAAAAACAGAGATTAAGGATATGGCAAAGGCTCTGGTTATGGATGCAATGGCGGTTGTAGCTGTGGAACAGGTATGCGACAAGGCGGAGGAGCATATCAGAGACAAGTATCTGACAAAATATACAAGTGGATATTTTACATGGCGTTTCGGTTTCGGCTATGGGGATTTGCCCCTTGAGGAAGAACGAATGGCGCTAAGTCTTTTGGATGCGGATAAAAGAATCGGTGTCCATATGAATGACAGCCTGATTATGTTTCCAAGAAAGACGGTTGCATGTATTATCGGTATCAGCAAAGAAGAAATCAAATCCCGTAAAAAAAGCTGTGTGTCCTGTAATATGCGCGATAGATGCAAATTCAGATTAAGAGGTGAACGGTGTGGATTTTAATACATTATTAAAAGAAAAGAACTATATATTATTAGACGGCGCAATGGGCACAATGCTTCAAAAAAGAGGCTTAAAGCTTGGAGGAATACCGGAAGAGCTGAATATTACTGCTCCGGAAACGATAGAAGAAATACACAGACTTTATATTGAAGCCGGCTCAGATATTATTTATACAAATACCTTTGGCGCAAATAGGTATAAGCTTTCTCATTCCAGATACAGTGTGGAGGAAATTATAAAGGCGGGAGTATCTATTGCGAAACATGCATGCGGACAGACATGCCTTGCAGCCCTTGATATCGGCACTATTGGGCAGCTTTTAGAGCCTGCCGGAACACTGTCATTTGAAAGGGCCTATGAGTATTATAAAGAAATGCTTATTGTGGGAGAGCAGGCAGGTGCAGACCTTGTAGTATTTGAAACCCAGACGGATTTGCTGGAATTAAAGGCGGCGGTGCTGGCGGCAAAAGAAAATACAAAACTTCCGATTCTCTGTACCATGACCTTTGAGGAAAATAAGAGAACCTTTACAGGAGTATCCGTTTCTGCTATGGCAAAAACGCTGGAAGGACTGGGAGTATCAGCAATTGGTGTAAACTGTTCTTTAGGACCTGTGGAATTATATGATGTTATTAAAGAAATGGCAGAGTGGACAAATCTTCCACTGATATTAAAGGCAAATGCGGGCCTGCCGGACCCTGTTACAAATGAGTATAACATTTCTGCCGATGAATTTGCCATAGAATCTGCAAAATCGGCAGAGCTTGGAGTAAAATTTTTTGGAGGATGCTGTGGAACAGATGAAGGCTTTATAAAAAGACTTGCACAGGTATTAAATACTGTGGACTTTTATACAGAGCGAAGAGAGGTAAAAAGAACAGCTATATGTTCAGCTTCCTGCACTGTGGAACTGAATGAACCCAGAGTAATAGGAGAAAGAATTAATCCAACAGGAAAAAAGAGGTTTAAGGAAGCGCTTTTAAATCATGATATTGATTATATTCTGGGACAGGCAGTGGAGCAGATTGATGCCGGAGCGGATATTTTAGATGTAAATGTAGGTCTGCCGGGAATTGATGAAAAAGAAATGATGGTGACAGTATTAAAGGAACTTCAGGGAATTACAGATGTTCCGCTTCAGATTGATTCCACGATTCCAGAGGTAGCGGAGGCAGCTCTCAGAGTATATAATGGAAAGCCAATTCTAAACTCTGTTAATGGAGAAGAGAAATCTTTAAATACAATTCTTCCGCTGGCAAAAAAATATGGTGCATGTATTATAGGACTTACCTTGGATGAAGACGGAATACCACAGACAGCAGAAGGAAGATTCAAAATAGCTGAAAAGATACTGCAAAGAGCTCTGAAATATGGAATACCGAAGGAGGATGTAATTATTGACTGTCTTACGCTTACTGCAAGCGCAGAACAGGACGGAGTAAAGGAAACACTGAAGGCGCTTTTTCGGGTAACAGAGGAGCTTGGATTAAAAACAGTTCTTGGAGTGTCTAATATTTCCTTTGGATTGCCAAACAGAGAATTGATTAATCATACTTTTTTGACAATGGCCTTGGAAAACGGGCTTACTCTTCCGATTATGAATCCCAATATTGCTTCCATGATGGGGGCTTTTCGGGCGTATAAGCTTTTAGCGGGCTATGACAGGGATTCAAGAGATTTTGTGGCTAATTATGCAGGTGTGGTAATGAAAACTTCAGCAGTCAGCAAAGAACAGGATTCAAAAAAGTCTTCCGTGACAGAAACAGTCGAAAATAATACAAAAGAAAAATTAAAAGCAGCTCTGGAAAATGGATTGAAGAGTGAAGGAGGTAAATATACCTCTATGCTGATTAATGAAGAAAATGTTGATTCTATGGAAGTAATTAACCATATTTTAATTCCTGCACTGGATAAAATAGGAGCTGATTTTGAAAAAGGAAAAATATTCCTGCCACAGCTTATTTTATCTGCCGGAGTCGCCACAGCATGCTTTGATGTGATTAAAGATAAGATGCGCAGAGATAACAGTGCACCTGCTTCTAAAGGAAATATTGTGCTTGCCACGGTGAAAGGTGATATTCATGATATTGGAAAAAATATTGTAAAGGTGCTTTTGGAAAATTATGGGTATCATGTCATAGATTTGGGAAAAGATGTGGATTATCAGAAGGTAGTGGATGCCGCAATTTCATATAAAGCCGAGCTTGTGGGACTTTCAGCACTGATGACGACTACTCTGGTATCTATGGAAGAAACCATAAAGCTTCTTAAAAAGAATCATGTGCCTGCAAAGATAGTAGTAGGTGGAGCAGTGCTTACACCTGAATACGCAGAGCAGATAGGTGCGGATTTCTATGCAAAAGATGCGAGAGAAACTGTGGAAATTGCAAAAAAAGTAATTGGAGAACAAAGTGATTGTGAAACTGTAAATTCATAAAAACCTTCTGCAAAAAAACCTTTTGGATTCTGTTTGGAAGATAGCTGATAAATATTTTCTTCTGAAACGTCAAGTAAATAATTGGTCATTTTGCATAAAACCTTTGACTAAATTATAGAAATGATGTAGAATATGATTAATAAAGAAAAGAAAGAGCGGCAGTTTGGATAAAAAATTGCGATAGAGGACGAAAATGAAGTTTTGACGGGTGTACGAAGAATAAGGGAGATTGTGATGAAACCAAAAGGAGGAAAATCATGAATATGCAGAAAAAAGCGCCAAAACCAGAAAAAGATAAAAAGGAGAAGATAAAAAAGGAAAAACCAGTAAAGGTGAAAAAAGAAAAACCAGTAAAGGTGAAAAAAGAGAAAATAAAAAAAGAAAAACCAGTAAAAGTAAAAAAGGAGAAACAGAAGCCGGCAAAAATAAAAAAGGAAAAAACACCAAAAATCAGAACAAAAGCTGCAAAGAATACTGGAAAAGTAAGACCAGCAAAGCCTAAAAATCCAAAGAAACAGAAAAAAAACAGCAATAAGGCTGCCTTTACACGAAAAATGGGAGCCAAAATGATGGTAGTGATTCTTCCGGTTATTATGATTTCCATGACTGTTTTAACTGTTATCAGCGTTCAGTCCGGCAGCAAAAGTATTAACAGTGAAATTTCCTCAAGAATGGAAGCAGAGCTGCAGGTTCAGGATGACCAGGTTACTAGTTATTTTCGTCAGATTACAGATATTGCGGATATGTTGTCTAATGCAGTGCTTACCAGCTTTGACAGAGTTGATATTGTCGCATATGAGAATCTGCTGACAAAGGTAGTGGAAGAAAACGATTTTGTTGTGTCGAGCGGAATCTGGTTTGAGCCGTATGTATTTAATCTGGAGCAGAAGTACACAGGACCTCTTGCAAGAAAGGACAATAATGTTACATATATCTCTACGCCTTACAGTGAAGAGGACACCAATTACACAAAACAACAGTTTTATTCAATTGCACAGGCAGCGACACAAACCATTCTGACAGAAGCTATTTATGATATTACTCAAAATACTTTTAAAATAACGGCTGTTGTGCCATTGATTTGTGATGGAACAACGCTTCTTGAAACAACAGAACCGGAGGTGACAATACAGGTAATGCCAACAACAACCAATACAAATGTCTCAAGTGGCCTGGGGACAGAGACACCTGAACCGGAGGATTATGTAGTAAAGAGAACCGGTTTTATCGGTTGTGTTACCATAGATGTAAAGCTTGATGATATCAAAGAATTTATTGAATCCACCACTGTCGGAGACAAGGGAAAGGCAACACTTCTCTCTGCTGAGGGAACTTATATGGCAGGAAGCAGTCAGAAAAATATTTCAAAAAGGCTTAAAATTACCAAAGAAGAAAACGAATCACTTGCAAAGGCAGGAGAGGAGATTGTCGCAAATCAAAACGGCAGGGTAACTTATACCGAAGATGGTGAGAAATATAATATTTATTATAGTACTCTTGGAACGAATGGCTGGAAGGTTATGATTACAATTCCACAGTCGGAACTGACTGAATCTGTTGAAAAAATGACGATTCTCATGATTCTGGTATGTGTTGCAGCCGCCTGTGTGACAGCAGTGGTAGTAGCACTGGAGGTAAGCTCTATTATTAAGCGGATTAATAGAGTAAAGAAATTTGCCGGAATACTTGCGGATGGAGATTTCACTACGGAGCCAATCAGAGTAAAGACAAAAGATGAACTCGGAATGATGAGTGAATCATTAAATATCATGTATGCAAACAATAAGGAAGTAATTGAGAATATTGCAGAACATTCAGAACAGATTGATGATTCCAGCAAACGTCTGAATGAAGCGGCGCAAAGACTGACTGAGCAGTTTAAATCCATTCAAAGTCATATGAACGAGGTAAATGAATCCATGCTGACGGCAAGCGCTGCAACAGAGCAGGTAAATGCTTCCACAGAAGAAGTTCTCTCAAACGTAAATATGCTGGCAGGAGAAACCAAAAACAGCATGCATCAGGTATCTGAAATCAAACAGAGAGCAGCTCAAGTAGGAGATAACAGCAGACAGGCATATAATTCAGCCACAGAGCTTTCTGTACAGTTCGAAGAAAAAATGCAGGTTACAATTGCGAATGCCAAGGTGGTAGAAAATATCGGAGAACTGGCTTCGGTTATTTCTGAAATTGCAGACCAGATTGATTTGCTTTCGTTAAATGCCTCTATTGAGGCAGCAAGAGCCGGTGAACAGGGAAAAGGCTTTGCGGTAGTGGCTACTGAAATCGGAAAACTGGCAAAGGAAACTACGGAAGCAGTTGACAGAATTCAGAATACCATTGTTGATGTACAGAGTGCATTTGATGATTTGATTAATGCATCCGACGGAATTCTTGATTTCGTAAAAAATACAGTTACTCCTGATTATGACAAATTTGTAGGGGTTGCGGAGCAGTATGGCGAAGATGCTGAAAATATTGTAAAGCTGTCAAAGAATATTTCCGATATGTCAGGCAATATTAAAATGATTATGACAGAGGTATCCGCAGCTATTCAGAGTATTGCAGAAGCATCACAGACAACGGCAGATATCAGCAGTGGAATTATGCTGGCAGTGGACGAGGTAACAGAGGATGTAAATGATATTTCGGGAATGTCCAAGGAAACCAGTAGTATTGCAGTAAATTTAAATTCTGTGGTAGGAAAATTCAAATTGTAAATTTTCAATAAAAACAAAAAGAGCATCCGTTGGATGCTCTTTTTTCACTATCAAATAAAGCTGTTTTGTATCTTTCGCCTGTTTTGTAATTAAGCTCTTTCAACAAATCCTGCCCTCAGGCATCTGGTACAAACGTTCATCTTTCGGGAATTTCCGTTTACGTTTACTTTTACAGATTTTACATTTGATTTCCAGATTCTGTTTGATTTTCTATTAGAATGGCTCACATTATTACCAAAGTGAGCAGCTTTGCTGCAAATCGCACATTTTGCCATAATCTACACCTCCTTGCATAAGCGTAACTGGTCATTGAACAATCAGAGCTTGCGCTGATTGCATGATATGACCGCAACAAATGGTATTTTATCAGAATTAAAGATATTTTGCAAGCATTTTTAAGAATTTTATTGAAATTCTTTGCAATTTATCAGGCTTAGTGGTATACTAATAAAAAATAAGGCTATAAAAGGAGGATTTGGCATGAAAGGAATAATCACCACCGCAAATGGTAATGTTACAATAGATGAAAATGTTATAGCAAAGTATGCAGGAACTGTCGCCGTAGGATGCTTTGGAATTGTAGGAATGGCAATAATCAGCATGAAGGACGGAATCGTCAGACTTTTGAGAAAGGACAGTCTTACAAAGGGAATCAATGTTGACATAGATGAAGACAATGAAGTGATTTTAAGCTTCCATGTCATTGTGGCATATGGAGTATCTATTTTTACTGTATCTGATAATTTGATATCCAGCGTCAAATATGAAGTGGAGAAATTTTCAGGATTAAAAGTAAAGAAAATCCAGATTTATGTTGAAGGTGTAAGAATTATTGACTAAGAAAGATGTAGGAGGAACCAATCGTGGGCAAAACGGTAGATGCACTGCTTGCACAGAAAATGTTTCTTGCAGGCGCCAAAAATCTTGAATCAAAAAAGGAATGGATAAATGAATTAAATGTATTTCCAGTTCCGGACGGCGATACAGGAACAAATATGACACTGACCATTATGTCGGCGGCGAAAGAGGTAGCCGCTTTGGATAAGCCGGATTTTAAAAGCTTGAGCAAAGCAATATCAATGGGCTCCCTTCGCGGTGCAAGAGGAAATTCAGGAGTTATTTTGTCACAGCTTTTCAGGGGATTTACAAAAGAAATAAAGGAAGCACAGACAATTAACCATATCGTTCTGGCAAATTCATTTGAACGGGCAGTAGAAACAGCTTATAAGGCAGTTATGAAGCCGAAGGAGGGCACAATTCTTACTGTTGCAAAGGCTGTCTCCGAAAAGACATCAGAACTTGTAAAAAAGACGGATGATTTGGAGAAAATTATCAGAGAGGCGATAGAATATGGCGACTATGTCTTAAATAAGACACCTGAGATGCTGCCGATTTTAAAGCAGGCAGGCGTAGTAGATTCCGGCGGACAGGGACTTATGCAGGTTTTAAAGGGTGCGTTTGATGTATTTCTTGGAAAGGAGCTGAATTTTACACTTGACAGTCAGTCATTGAAAGGTCCTTCAGAGTCTGTTTCTTCTGGTATGTCTCAGACTTTAAACGAAGCAGACATTAAATTTGGCTACTGTACCGAATTTATTATTATGCTGGAGAAGGAATATACCGAAAAAACAGAAAAGGAATTTAAGGCATATCTGGAATCTATCGGTGATTCTCTGGTGGTGGTATCAGATGATGACATTGTGAAGGTACATGTGCATACCAATGACCCAGGTCTTGCGATTCAAAAAGCATTGACCCATGGTTCGCTGACAAAGATAAAGATAGATAATATGCGTGAAGAGCATCATGAACGGCTGATTAAGGATGCAGAACGTGTGGCAGAGCAGCAGAAACAGGAAGGCAGAGAAAAGGAGCCTCCTCGGCCATACGGATTTATAGCCGTATCTGTTGGTGAGGGATTGAGTGAGATATTCAAGGGACTTGGTGTTGATTATATTATTGAGGGCGGTCAGACAATGAATCCAAGTACAGAGGATATTATAGAAGCAGTTGATAAGGTTAATGCAGAAGTTGTCTATGTATTTCCAAATAATAAAAACATTATTCTGGCAGCCAATCAGGCGGCAGCTCTGACAGAGGATAAAAAGGTAGTGGTTATTCCGTCAAAAACAATTCCACAAGGTATAACAGCACTTATTAACTTTGTGGAAGGCCAGGACATAGAGGCAAATATAGAAACTATGACCGCAGAAATGGAGCATGTCAAAACAGGTGAGGTTACCTATGCAGTACGTGATACACAGATTGATGGCAAAGTAATAAAAGAAAATGATATTATGGGGATTGGAGATAAGGGAATTGTAGCTGTGGGACAGAGTATAAAGGATACCACACTAGAAATGATAGATATCTTAATGGAGAAGGAAAGTGAAATTGTCAGCATATATTATGGTGACAAAATAACAGAGAAAGAAGCCGGTGAAATAGCAGAAGCAGTAAGGGAAAAATATACCGATGTGGATTGTGAAATAAACTGTGGCGGGCAGCCTGTTTATTATTATATAGTATCCATAGAATAGCTAATGATTATTATGCGGTTAAGCGGTGTAGTAAATCTATTACTGCACCGCTTTTTCGCTTCATATCGGAAAGGAGACGTGATATGAAAATTATTGAGGTGAAGGGCATTGGAGAAAAGACAGAAAAGCTGTTTCACAAGCTGGGGATTTACTCGACAGATGAACTGCTGGAATTTTATCCGAGAAATTATGACAGCTATAATGTTCCAACGACAGTAAGAGAGCTGGATAATGAGGGAATTGCTGCTTTTCTATGCGTTATCACTTCATCACCTGTGATTCGTCAGGCAAAAAAACTGTCCATTCTTATGATGAATGCCAAAGATAAAAATGGGGATACTATTACACTCAAATGGTACAATATGCCCTTTTTAAAAGGAAGATTCCGAATCGGCATGCATTTTGTCTTTCGTGGAAAAGTGGCAAGAAATTCTTTTTATGGGCAAAACGGAAATAATGGAGAAATCACACTGGAACAGCCGGAAATTTTTGGTCTGGAAGAATATGAAAAAAAACAGGGAACCCTGCTTCCTGTTTATCGTCTGACGGAGGGACTGTCAAACAAAATTGTTACAAAATCGGTAAAACAGGTTTTGGAAAACTGTTTTGAAACTTGCGAATTTCTTCCAGAGCAGATTCTTCAAAAATATGAGTTGCTGTCTTATGAAGAAGCGGTGAAAAAAATTCACTTTCCAGCGAACACTTTGGAGATGGAAAGGGCCAGAAAAAGGCTTGCTTTTAATGAATTTTTTCTTTTTATTATGGCGCTCAGACGCTTTAAAAAAGAGGAAGAAATTATTTTAAATGAATATAAGATAGAACCTTCCGGACAGACAGATGAATTTCTGAAAAAGCTTCCATACACGCTTACAAATGCACAAAAGAGAGTATTGGAAGAAATGCGTGGAGATTTTATGGGAAAAAGAGTAATGAACCGTCTGGTACAGGGAGATGTAGGTTCTGGAAAAACGATTGTCGCTCTGGCAGGTCTTCTGGATACAGCTTTTGCAGGATTTCAGGGTGCTTTGATGGCTCCCACAGAAGTGCTGGCGATTCAGCATTATGAAGGAATCTGCAAAATGCTGGAAGAGAGTGGTATTTCCATAAGAACAGAGCTTTTGACTGGTTCCATGACAGCAAAGGAAAAAAGGCAGGCATATGAGAGGATTGAACTGGGACTCTCAAAAATCATAGTAGGAACTCATGCCATGATTCAGGACAGAGTGCTTTATAAAAATCTTGCTCTTGTCATTACAGATGAGCAGCACAGATTTGGAGTAAAGCAGAGAGAGAAGCTTTCTGACAAAGGCATGTATCCTCATATTATGGTAATGAGTGCCACTCCTATTCCGCGGACACTTGCCATTATTTTATACGGTGATTTGGATATTTCTATTATTGATGAACTGCCAAAAGGAAGACTTCCTATCAAAAATTGTGTAGTGGGCAGAGAATACCGGCTTAATGCTTATAAATTTATGGCAGATGAAGTAAAAAAGGGGCATCAGTGCTATGTAATCTGTCCGATGATAGAAGAAAATGAAAATCTGGAGGCTGTGGATGTCGTAAGCTATACAGATATTTTAAGAGAACATCTGCCACCAGATATTATAGTGGATTATCTTCATGGCAAAATGCACGCCGGTGTAAAAAATGAAAAAATGGACAGGTTTGCGGCAAATAAAATTCAGATTCTTGTGTCTACTACTGTGATTGAGGTAGGTGTCAATGTACCGAATGCTACGGTTATGATGGTGGAAAATGCCGAACGTTTCGGACTTGCTTCTCTTCATCAGCTGAGAGGACGGGTGGGAAGAGGTGATGCGCAGTCTTACTGTATTTTTGTCTGTACCTCTGGTAAAAAAGAAACAAAAGAAAGACTGGAAATTTTAAATAAATCAAATGACGGATTTGAAATCGCAGATTGGGATTTAAAGCTTCGAGGGCCGGGGGATTTCTTTGGAATCCGTCAAAGTGGGGATATGGATTTTAAAATAGGTGATATTTATTCAGATGCCATGACATTAAAACAGGCTTCAAAGGCTGTCAGTTATGTGGAGGAGCAGAGGGATAAAATAGAAAAAAAAGATATACAAATGCTGGATTGCAGGCTGGAGAAATATATGGCTGGGGAATTTAGATTAAATTTATAGTCTCTTTGCATGCAGTTATAAGCCAAATATTAAAATAATTCACACCACTGAAAATAAAAAGGAGGGATGTAGTGTGAAGATATTGATTGTGGAAGATGATACATATATTGCGCTTGCGGTAAAAGAAATTCTTAAGATTAAAGGTTATGATTCTGAAATCTGTGATTCTGGTACAGAGGCCATAGAGAGGATAAGGGAAAATTCATATGATTTGATTCTTATGGATATTATGCTGCCGGGAATAGATGGCTTTCAGATTTTAAAGAAAATCAGTTACAAGGAAGTTCCTGTAATTCTGGTGACAGCCAGACAGGACCTTGTGGATAAGCTGTATGGATTCCAGCTAGGAGCCGAGGATTACATTATCAAGCCGTTTGATATGATGGAATTGTTAGCAAGAGTAGAGGTAGCCCTGCGGAGAAATAAAAAAGAACAAAAAGAATATTGCTATGGAGATATCTGTCTTGACACTGTCGCTCACAGTGTCAGCAGAAACGGAGACAATATTGAGTTGACACCGAAAGAATTTGAACTGGCAGAGTATTTTATTAAAAATCAAAATATGACACTGCCAAGAGAACGAATTCATAATGCGGTGTGGGGCGGTGAATTTATAGATGAAACCAGAACCATAGATAATCATGTTAAGCAAATCAGAAAAAAACTGGGCTGGCAGGAGTGTCTTATGACTATTTATAAACTGGGATACAAATTAATTCGGATAAATTAAATTCAGAAAGGGAGAAACGGGATGAAAAAATACAGTATTTTGAGAAAATTATGGGTA
>ERZ778516.758-NODE-758-length-26349-cov-6.875143_pt1 | contig 26349 bp, 21 predicted proteins | sample MGYA00510342_ERZ778516 | MGnify/ENA primary metagenome ERZ778516 (study PRJEB29527, sample SAMN07138961) | mouse gut metagenome | material: feces | host: mouse | place: China:Nanjing | collected 2016-01-25 ... | reverse complement strand
TAAAATAAATTTAAGGAGAAATGCAAATGAAAAGAAATTATTTGCAAAAAATATTTATAGTTTTAGCATTAGCTATGTCTCTTATCATTCTTCCATGTATTGGCGTATATGCGACTGTTCATGAGTATTCCTTTACAAACAGCAGTGTTACAGACCGTAATGACTCTATAAGTACCACCAGTTATTTTTCATCCTCTATTACGGGGAGTTGTGCTCCGTATTTAAAAATAGCAAGCGTTACTCAAACAGGGCATTATTATGCAGGCAATTATGTTAATAATAAAGAAAAGATAATGAATGAATACGCTGCAGCTGCAAATTATACGGAAGGACAGGTTATTCGTGCTAGCTTAGAAAGTTCTGGAAATGAAATAAGAGTTAAAGGAAAATCAGTAAATGGCGTTCGAATGAGGCTCGATTACGTCAGGGTTGATAACTAATTATATCAATATATACAAGAAATAGTATTGGGAAACTATACTATTTTCTTGTATATATTTTTGGATAGGGCAATAAAAAGGAGAAATTAACATGGCAGATTTATTTCAGTTGGCGTTTCAGGATTATAAAAGCCAGAAAAAATATTCCCGAATGTTACTTGTTTTGATGAGTACCGCAATCATTGTTTTTCTTTGTATCCATTCACTGGCAGGTTCTATCAAAAATAATCTGGCAGATATTATCTATAAGCCTTTTGGGCGGGAGTTTCTTATATGGATTCCTGCAAGAGATGAAGCGGGGTATTGGGAAGAAAAGGAAAAGATAGAAGAAGCTCTGGCAGAGGAGGAATGTATCGGAAATATTGTAATTCATATGGGGCTGACTCCTGCTGTATGGAATGATCTAAAGGAAAATAACACTATATACTTTACTGCTTATATTACTACCATTGAAGACTATGCCATATCTGGCGATGTAAGCAATCCAAAAAAAGGTGAAATCATTCTTCCAGAATATATCTATAACATGGGGAGCAAAAATCAATATCAATACATAAAGGGTTCTGATTATATTGGGGAAACAATTCATATTACAGTAAAAAGCGGAAATAATGATGAAAAAAAAGACTACAATTTCAAGGTAAAAGGAACCTTTGACAATATTCGTTCCATGGCAGATGGCAATATCTTCTGTCTGAGCGAGGAGGATGCGTTGGATATTTATCAATATTATGGGCTGACTGGGTTAGATGAATTTATTGAGGGCATACGGCAGGAATATCCAAATCAGCTGGAATCTTTTTATGATGCTTTAAATCTCCAATTTAACATGGCCATTACTGTGAAATCAGGATATGATTTTAATGCAGCTGGTAAAATGCTAAGGGAAAAATTTGAAGGTCCCTCTTATGTATCTACGTTTTTCCATGAAGATGCCAATGGTATAAGTTATATGGAGTTTCTTATTTTTTTATCGGATATCATGAGCTTTTTGATTGCTATTGCAGCGTCTGTCAGCATGGTTCTTATGTTTATTGCTGATATGAGAAGGAGAAAATATGATTTTGCCCTTAGATATAGCATGGGTTATACCGCTGCCAGACAAATATTATTGTATGGTATGGAGAAAATGATTATTTTTATGAGGGCAGTCATCATTTCAGTCTTTATTACTGTTATATGCGTTGTCGGCGGAAATTATATGATACAAAATATTGCTCCTTTTTATCGTCGGAGTATTGTGCTGTCATTGGACTGGATAACAATAGGTATCACTTTTGCCATAGTATTGATATTATGTAGTATCTGTGTGTTGCTTGCCGCTTTTAGAATCAGAAAAATTGATACGGCAAGAGTTTTGAAAGAAGAAAGTCTGTAAAAATAGCACAGAAAGGAGTTGGAAATGAATTGGATTATCAATGAAAAAATACGAAGGCCTTTTGCTTTTTCCGGATGTGTCTTTATTTGTTCTATTAATATGATGATGATAAACGTCTGCCTGAGACTTCTATTTTATGCGGGGGCTTCTCAAAAAGCAGACTGGTATCAGGAGTCGTTGGATTGGCAGCTTGAAAATGTCAGTTATTTTTGGCAGCGTTCAGAATCAATTACAATGGCAATTGGGGTTGCGGCATGTTTTGTGATAGGTTTTTCTATTTTTGTGCTGACAATCTTTCGAAAAATGTTAACTGAAGAAAAAAAGAAAATAATGGGAGTATATTTTACTTGTGGCTATGGGCAGAAAATGTTATGGAAATTTCTAGAGGCCGACCGTTTTATATATCTTTTGTTTAGTATACCATTTGCAATGCTGCTGACTGTTGGAATGATGACATTATGTAAGCAGCGGGATGAATTTCGTTTTATTATTTTTGCTGGAAATAACTTTGGTTTAGCAGGACTGCTCTCTCTATTTTGCTCTATTATAGTTGTATGGATTGTTATGAAATTTACAGACAGACATTGCATGAACAGGATTATACGAAAACCTGTGGCGAGGTTAATGAAAGAATAGAATAAAATTTCAATGTAAGGAGGAAGGATTATGAAAAAGAAAATTATTTTCATTGTTATATTTATCATACTTTGTTTTGGTTTTATTGCAGGCGTCCAGATAATTAAATACAAACGAAGTGGTTATGAAAAAGAAACAAAATCCGAATCAATTATGACAGGAAAAACATTTTCGTTTGAAGATGTTTTAAAAGAAACAAAAATATCCGAAATATGCGAAATTGAGATAACAGTTCCTTCCAAAAAACAGGAAAGAACAATGTTGAATTATTTTTTTACTGCTGAGGATAAAATGCAAGAAATACAAAAATTTGTATCAGAATATGAATATATGGAAAGTTCAGTTAAATTGGATGGAAGCCATACAATACTATGGACTGCCAAATATAAGCAAAGTAATGACAGGATTCTTAATATGATGGCTACTCAATCAGAACGAACAGACTTGGTAGAAATAATATTTCTTCTGGAAAATATCGGAGGTGTACAAATTGAATTTGAATCTGGTTGGGTTGCTGATTATGGTTTGAAAGGATTTTTTGTAGATTCTAAAGTTTCAGATAAGATATTAAAAATGATTTCTGACTCGGAAAAAATATCAAAGGAATATATTGTTCATTCTTTACAAAATACATCCGGTCTGCCATCAATGACAGACTTCTTCTGTTTTAATCATGAATGGCAAAATTCTTATAAAAATAATAACACTGAAGAATCATATGATGTATATATGTTTGAATTGTCGGATATAGAAGGATATGTGTTATTGTATTGTGTTGATTATTGTATAGCTAGAATTTCCCAAAATCAACGTTGGAGAGATGTATTTAAAATAGAGCTATATAATAATGCTGGAGAACTAACTGAAATTTTATATGATAATCAGGAAGGATATAAAAAACTAATGGAAGACATTAGAGGGAGATAAAAATAAAAATATAAGGACCGGATTTTTCCGGTCCTTTTTCTATCTGAAGCAACAGGTGGGAAGGTATTTTTTCAGTCAGGAAGAAAATTTCATAAAATTTTTGTCGGCAATTATAAGCTCAAATGAATTATTGTAAAAGGTAACCTGTTGGCGTATTTTACTTCAGATAATACCAGTAAATTCTTATCACTCAATAATGATTAATAAATTTTTGCTGATAATAATATAGTATATGCAGTCTCCTGTTTATGGTTCCTCATAATTCAGATAATCCAGAGGGTCGACAGCCGAACCGTCACAGGTAAGCTTAAGATAAAGATTTGCTCCCTCTACTGTATAATACTTTGTCGGCTCGGAAATATACCCGATTAAATCACCTTTTGCCACAGCGCTGCCTTCATCAACCTGAATATCCTTTAACTGCCCATAAGTCAGCTCATAATTATTACCCAAATCCATACTGATAAAACGGCCTGTCTCTTCATTATAGCTGTTTGCAGTAACAATACCATCTGCTGCTGCATACACAGGTGCATTTAAGCTGCTTCTGATGCAGACAGCATCGCTTGTCTTGTACATGTCGAGAGTAGCAAAATAAGTGGTTGTATCCATGCTGAATTCAATCACAATGTCATTGGTTTCAACAGGCCATACAAGAATACTGTTGTTTGTAAAGGAAAGAGAGGATGCAGGAGCATTTACCGAAGCACCATTTTCCGATGAAGTAGAGGTTTCTTCCACAGTGCGGGACTTTGTAGCTTCTTCTGAAGGAACAGCTTCGACAGGCTCTGTCTGCGGTTCTGTCGGAGGCTGTGTAGTTTCTTCTGCCTTTGTTGTAGTTTCCTTGTTTACATTTGCTGCTGCATCTTTATCATTGTTTGTAGGCGCTTCCGTCGTATTTTTATCAGGCTTTTTATCAGAACTGCTTTCAATTTCGGCAATCTGCGAAGTGTTTGGAGACTTGTTTTTGCCTGAAATCATAATTCCGGCTACCAGACCGGATATTGCCATAACACTGACAATAGACATAATAATAATGCTTTTGTCTTTTATAATACGTTTTCTTGAATACATGCTTACCTCCTGTAATGAATATGGAATTAAAAAATAAGTCTTTACTAAAAAGTATTTCCTGCTTGTATGGATAATATTCTAAAAAAACAGTTTGAAATGGGTTGATTTTTCTGGTAAATAGGTGTATATTAATAACACAATACATAGTATTAGAAACTACATGCTAAAATATTCAAAATTATATAATATAATTTTGAATATTGGATAATATGTTATTGAGGTAGTATTTTAAAAATAGTTTTATTCAGGAAGGGAGATTTATTATGAAACATTTAAAGGACCCGGGAAGCGCGATTACACATTTTATAGGAATGATGATGGCTTTGTTTGCAGCACTGCCGCTTATGCTCAGAGCAGTTCACAACCCCGACAGAATTCATATTCTGTCACTTCTGGTATTTATTGTGAGCATGGTGCTTTTGTATGCTGCAAGTACATTGTATCACTCTCTTAATCTATCGGAAAAAATGAACAGAATTTTGAAAAAAACCGACCATATGATGATTTTTGTTCTGATTGCAGGAACCTATACGCCCATATGTCTGAATGTTTTAGATAAAGAAACAGGGATTCCGCTTTTAGGTCTTGTATGGCTGATAGCCGCTGTCGGAATTATAATCAAGGCATTCTTTGTTTACTGTCCGAAGTGGTTTTCGTCACTTTTATATATTGGCATGGGCTGGTTGTGTGTGCTTGTTTTTTCAAGGCTTTTAAACGAGATGTCAAATGAAGCGTTTGGCTGGCTTCTGGCGGGAGGGATTATTTATACGATTGGAGGAATTATCTATGCGTTAAAGCTTCCAGTTTTTAATTCACTTCACAAGAATTTTGGCAGCCACGAAATCTTTCATCTGTTTGTTATGGCGGGAAGTTTCTGTCATTTTGTTTTAATGTATTGTTTTATAGCATAGATGTGGTATAGAATTAGTTGTTTTTGATTTTTACTCCTTTTAGACATTCTCCGAAGGGTGGAATATATAAGAGGAAAGATATCAGATTTTTCCCAATATTCCGCTGTTTGAGGAAGAAATTACCTGCTTAAAAAAGTTTTCTTAACCACTTGACAGAAATGGGTGATTGAGTTATTATTATACAGAGTTAAAAGAGGTTTTTTCAGTTTAAGATAAAGAAGTTTATTCGATGAGGAGTTAATTATGAGCAAACAGCAGATATTGATTGTTGATGATGAAGAAATAAACAGAGCGATACTCACCGGAATATTTGAGAATGAAGGTTATGAAATTCTTGAGGCAGAGAACGGAAGAGATGCCATCCATTTGATGGACAGTAATTTTAACATTGTACTTGTTTTGCTGGATGTTATTATGCCTGTCCTTGATGGATTTGGAGTACTGGAATATATGAAGCAGAATGAACTGCTCGATTCGGTTCCAGTTATATTAATTACCGGTGAGGTTTCAAGTGAAAGCGAGGACAGGGCATATACATACGGCGTGGCGGATGTCATGCATAAACCATTCTACCCTCATGTAGTAAAAAGAAGAGGTAAGAATATTATTGAACTGTATCAGAGCAAATGTGAAATGGAAAGACGTCTGAAGGAGCAGGAAGAGGCTATCATGGAAAAGGAGAAAAAAATCCGTGATAATAATGAATTTATGATTGATGCGCTCAGTTCTGTCGTAGAATTCAGAAGTGCCGAGACAGGTGAGCATATCAGGCGTATTAAGTATTTTACAAGAATACTGTGTAAATATCTTATGAAATATTTCCCGAAATATGGTCTGACCCCTGTTCAGGTAGATGAGATTGCAAGGGCTGCGGCTCTGCATGATATAGGGAAAATTGGCATTCCGGATGCGATTCTTTTAAAGCCTGGACGCCTGACATCGGAAGAGTTTGAAATTATGAAAACTCATACAACGATTGGCTGTGAGATGCTAGTGAAATTCCGCAAGAATCAGACGGATGAATTTTATCGCTGCTGCTATGATATCTGCCGTTATCATCATGAAAGATGGGATGGAAACGGATATCCGGACCATCTCGCAGGTGATGATATTCCGATTAGCGCGCAGATTGTGGCGGTTGCGGATGTTTATGATGCGCTGATAAGTCCAAGAGTGTATAAGAGCGCATATGCCAGTAACGAAGCATTTGATATGATTTTAAATGGTGAATGTGGTTTATTTTCTCCGGACATTATGGAATGTTTCTCATATGCAAAGGAAGATTTCTTTAATATTGTGGAAGTAATCAATATGTTTAGTTTTTCGTAATGGGTAGAAACGGATAGTGCAGGGCAGCAAAGAAATATATATACTTTTGCTGTCCTTTTTCTTTTTAAGACTGGAGATGATAGATATGGAACAAAACAGTGCATACATGTTTGCCGTGGAAAATGCGCTGGAAATGATTTTGATGTTTGACAAAACTGGAAAAATTGTTTATGCAAATACTGTGGCAAAAAAGCTGCTTGATTATGGAGATGAGATATATAGCCAGAGTATCAGCGATATTTTCCCGAATACTTTCAAAACAGAAAAAGGGATATTCGAGACAGACTGTTCATTTGGAGAGGAATTCCAGAATCTTGTGGCATACAGGAAAAATCTTACATGTTTTCCCGTTGAAGCAAGACTTATAAATTATGCCTCTGATTCCGATATATATATATGTATGGCCAATGATATGCTGAAAAAGGAATTTTTAAGCAGAGAGATAGAGCGCGTCAGACAGGAAGCTCAGCAGGCGATGAAAGTAAAATCTGAATTTGTGGCAAATGTTACACATGAGCTTCGAACTCCGGTAAATGGAATTCTTGGCAATGTCAGGGAGCTGATGAGTGAAGAACTGGAACCTCAGGTAGAAAAGCCTCTGAAAATTATAGAGCGCTGCTGTGGTGATATGAATAAAATTATTAACAATATTTTGGATTTTTCAAAGCTGGAGGCTGGAAAATTTACTCTTGAGCCACGGAAATTTGATTTTCGAAATATGCTTGATTATGTAAAGGCCAATCATATCAATAAAATCACGGAAAAGGGACTTGAATTTTTTATGACGGTATCCCCGCAGGTGCCACAGCATATAATAGGTGATGAACTGCGGATTGTGCAGATTTTAAATAATCTTCTCTCCAATGCGCTTAAGTTTACCGCCGTAGGGCAGATTACGGTGGAAATCATCCGGACCGCACAGGTAAATGACAGAATAGAGCTGTTTTTTATTGTAAAGGATTCCGGTATCGGTATTGACAATTCAGATAAGGATAAATTATTTCAGAGTTTTTCACAGGTGGATGCCTCGATTTCAAGAAAGTATGGAGGTACGGGACTTGGCCTTAATATCTGCAAGCAGCTTGTGGAGCTGATGGGTGGGACAATCGAGGTGGAGAGTGAGAAGAACCGCGGAAGTACTTTTTCTTTTTCTATATGGGCTGGTGCATGTGAGGAGGAGACTGTTTCCATACAGATGGAGGATTTAAAGATGCCTTCCTTTACAACAGAAGGACTTTCTGTGGACGAAAGCAGAGAAAGAGCAGAGAATATCCGTCAATATGGTACATCTGAAAATCAGGAAGTTCTGAAAAAAAATCTGTCGAAGCTGATTCTCTGTGTGGAAATGGAAAACTGGGAAAAGGCGGAAATGTTTATGGAAACCATCCGTCAGTTGACAGAAGGAGCACCGCGTGAGGTAAGCCGTATTATTTTGCGCTTGAAGATGGCGGTTCAGAAGGAAAATTATGATAAGGTAAACGCCGGATTTGAAGAACTGAAGAATCTGCTGGAGTCGGAAGGAAGTGTATAGATGATTTATGAAGATAAGGAAAGTACGAAGGAAAGCATAAAACAAAGAGCCATAATGGAGGGAACTGTCAGGGAAAAGAGAAAGATTCTGATTGTAGATGATGTGGAAATGAACAGAATCGTTCTGGAGGAAATTATAAAAAATATGGGATATGAGCCTGTTCTGGCAGAAGATGGTGAGGAGGCACTTGAGAAGGCGAAGGAATGTATTCCACAGTTGATTTTGACAGATATCTCCATGCCGGGAATGAACGGTTATGAGCTGTGCAGTATTTTAAAGAAAAATGAGAAAACAAGAAATATTCCGGTTGTCTTTATTTCTGCATTTGATAATCCACAAGATATTGTAGAAGGGTTTTCTCTCGGAGGAGAGGACTATATTACAAAGCCGTTTATCCCTGAGCTTGTGCAGGCGAGAGTTATTGTTCATCTGAGACTTTATGAAGCGAAGCTGGAACTTATGGAAATGAACAGACGCCTTCAGGTTTCAGTCAGTGAGCAGTTAAAGCAGATGGAGCTGGAGAAAAAGAATATATTATATGCTCTGGCAAATATCGCAGCGAAAAATTCTTCATATAAAGAGGAGCATTTGAAAAGACTGGGCAAAAACTGTGGAGTTCTGGCACAGGGTATGCAGCTTTCACCGTTATTTGAGGATAAGATTTCAGATACTTATATTGATACAATAGAACTGGCGGCACCTTTGTGCGATATTGGAAATATCGGGATACCGATGGAAATTTTAAGAAAAAATACTGATTTAACAGAGGAAGAAACCGCTATTGTAAAGACTCATGCGGAGATAGGAGCAAAGCTTTTGCAGGACCTGCATGTAACAACTGATTATAATGACTTTATTAAAATGTCTATTGATATTGCTCATTATCATCATGAGAACTGGGACGGAAGCGGATATCCCGACAGGCTGAAGGAGGATAGTATTCCACTGTCAGCGCAGATTGTTTCCATAATAGCTACTTATTGTCTGCTGACAGAACAGAATTACAGCAGAGAGGAAGTTCTTGAACTTATGAAGAGGGATTCAGGTGTGAAATTCAATCCGGATATTTTCAGTATATGCTGCAAAATTTCTCGTCAGTTTTGCTGATTGAGAAAACTTTATCAAGCAGTCAACACAGATGTTGGTTGCGTAATTTACAGGAGGAATGTAGGCTTGATTACGGATGAAGAGTTTTTGAAAGTTTCGTCTTATATGAAACAGAATTATGGAATTGATTTAAGTCAGAAAAAGGTAATTGTAAACGGAAGACTGGAAAATCATATCAAGTCGGGCGGCTGGAAAAATCTTCATGACTATATGGAGGCCATGAAAAAGGACCAGTCGGGAGAGCTGGAAAAGATGCTGGTCAATCTTTTGACAACAAATCATACATATTTTATGAGGGAGTTTGAACATTTTGAGTATTTTAAAACAGTTGTGCTTCCGTGGCTGAAAACAAAAGAAAGCAAAACAAAGGATTTACGTATCTGGTGTGGGGCAGCCTCCACAGGAGAGGAACCCTATATGATTGCAATGGTGCTCTCAGACTTTTTTGGTTTAGAGCGCGGGTCATGGGATACAAAACTTTTGGCAACAGATATCTCCACAAGAGCACTTATGCAGGCAATGGCAGGAGTGTATACTGCAGAGCAGCTTACAAATCTTCCTGACCAATGGAAGAAACATTTTTTTACACCCGTTGCAGGCGGCAGCCAGTATGCGGTGAAGGATGAACTGAAAAGAGAGATTCTTTTCCGGCAGTTTAATCTGATGGAGCCGTTTCCGTTTAAAAATAAAATGCATACGGTCTTTCTGCGCAATGTAATGATTTATTTTGATGCAAAGACAAAGAGGGACTTGGTGCAGAAGGTATATGATTGTCTGATACCGGGAGGTTATCTGTTTATCGGAACAACAGAGACACTTGATAGAAATACTTCGCCGTTTCAGATTATTAAGCCGTCAATATTTAGAAAAAAGGAAGGATGAGTATAGATTATGAAACCAATTAAGGTTTTGGTAACAGAGGATTCGATTGTATTCCGTGAGCTGTTGGTTCAAAATCTGAGCAGAGACCCGGCGATACAGGTGGTGGCAGTTGCAAAGGACCCTTTTGAGGCAAGAGATGCCATTTTGCAGTATCATCCCGATGTTATGACATTGGATGTAGAGCTTCCGAGAATGAGTGGAATCGAATTTTTAAGAAAACTGATACCTCAATATCCGCTTCCTGTTGTAGTTATCAGCTCCCTGAGTGATAAAGTATTTGATGCGCTGAATGCCGGTGCGGTGGATTTTGTGGCAAAGCCAAGTATATCAAACAGAAAACAGTTAGAGGATTTTATCAGAAATGAGCTTCTGGTCAAAATTAAAATCGCATCTACGGTAAAAATCAGCAATATTAAAAAGACAGTTGCATTACAGCAGCAACAGCAGCAGCTTGCACATGAAAAGGGAAGCAGTCTTCTGCTTGCCATCGGAGCTTCAACAGGAGGTACAGAAGCGATATTTGCTGTGGCAAAGGAGCTTGGCACAGATATTCCGGGGGTAGTAGTGGTACAGCATATGCCGCCCGGATTTACCCAGATGTATGCAAAGAGACTTGATGACCAGTGCAGAATCCATGTGAAGGAGGCCAGAACCGGAGACAGGGTTATGCCGGGACATATGCTGATAGCACCGGGTGGAGATATGCATATGCATCTGGTAAAGGTAAACGGAGTCTATCAGGTGGAAATCAAGGCGGGACCGAAGGTAAACGGTCATTGTCCGTCGGTAGATGTGCTGTTTGAATCAGTTGCAAAGGTAGCAAAGAATCATGCGGTAGGCGTTATTCTGACCGGAATGGGCGGAGATGGCGCAAAAGGCCTGCTTTCGATGAAAAAGGCAGGTGCCAGAACAGTAGGACAGGATGAATCTACCTGTGTGGTTTATGGTATGCCGAAGGTCGCATATGACCTGGGGGCAGTGGAATATCAGGAGAAACTGGATGATATTCCAAAAAGAATATATTCATTATTAAATAAAATGTAAAGGAGAACGACATGAAAATTCTATTGGCAGAAGACGATTTTGCGACAAGAAAATTTATGGTAAATTTTCTGTCGAAGTATGGCGAATGTGATGTAACTGTGGACGGAATGGAAGCAGTAGATGCATTTATGATGGCTCTGGAAGACGACGAGCCTTACGATTTGGTATGCCTTGATATTATGATGCCTGTCATGGATGGATATCAGGCACTTGTAGGTATCCGCAATCTGGAAAAAGACAGAAACATTCCAGAAGATAAAGCGGTAAAGGTTATTATGACTACTGCTTTAAATGAAGAACGAAATGTCAAGATGGCATTTGAGCTGGGATGTACCATATATTCCGGCAAGCCTATTGACCAAGACAGATTTGAGCAGGCACTGAAAAAGCTCAACCTGATATAATTAAAATCTGACAGGATTAGAACCTGAATTCAATACAATCTGAATTTAGTACAATTTGAATTATAATAACATGTTAGAATATGCAGAAAGGAGAAGGATATGGCAGAAGAATTTAATACAGACGGTATGCTGGACATATATTTGTTTGAAAATGAGCAGCTTTTGGAGCAGCTTCAGGATATCGTTCTGGAACAGAAGGATGCAGATTCTTTTGATGAAGAAAGCATAAATGAAATATTCCGAACGATGCATACCATTAAAGGCTCTTCGGGCATTATGATGTTTGATGATATAACGGCAGTGTCGCATAAGCTGGAAGATGTCTTTTATTATCTGAGAGAGTCCCATCCCCAAAATGTGCCTCATCTGGAATTAGTAGAACATGTATTGGAGGTAGCAGATTTCATTTCTGGAGAAATGGAAAAAATAAAAAACGGCGAATCTGCTGACGGTGACTCAAAGGATATTATTACAAAGCTTGACAAGTTTCTTGATAAAATCCAAAACGGAGGAGATGGCAAGGAAGCAGAGGAAATTCCAAAGAATGTCCATGAGGAGCCGACGCAGTTTTATATTGCGCCTGTTGCCACCAGTGCCAGTCATTTTTTCAAAATTTATATTACCTTTTTTCCGGATACGGATATGGTCAATGTCCATGCTTATAAAGTGGTATATGCATTAAAGGAGATAGCAGAGGATTTGCTGTATTCTCCAGAGGATATTATTTCTGATGAATCTGCGGCAGAGACAATTTTGAATGAAGGATTTCGTATTCTTCTGCAGGCGCAGAGCACTGAGGAAGAAATAAGAAATATCATCGGCGTAGGTTATGATATTAAGCATGTAAGCGTTTATGAGTGTAAGGCAGAAGAGTTCCTTCAGGGATTCGATTTCGGGGAACAGGAAGATACTCCGGCGATTGATTTGCTTTCCAGTGTGGAAGAAATCGAGGCCAAGGTCAAACCAGCCGAAGGAGTGGCAAAAGAGCCAGAGAAGTCGGCAAAGCCTCAGATAGCACCAGGTGATTTCGTCATTAAATCCAAGGAGCCGGGCAAACATAAGAAACTGGCAAAAGATAAGAAGGGAGAGAAATCTACCTTTATCAGCGTCAATGTAAGCAAGATGGACCAGTTGATGGATTTAATCGGAGAGCTGGTTATTGCGGAATCTGTGGTACTGCAAAATCCTGATTTGAAGGTACCCGGCTTAAACCTTACAAATTTTAACAAGGCGGCTGCCCAGATGGCAAAGATTTCTACGGATTTGCAGAATGTAATTATGTCCATGAGAATGGTTCCGCTGACGAATACTTTCCAGAAGATGAACCGTATTGTCTTTGACGTATCGAGAAAGCTGGGCAAGGATATTGAGTTTGAGATGGTGGGTGAAAACACCGAGGTAGACAAAAATATTATCGAGCATATTTCAGACCCTCTGATGCATCTGGTGCGTAATGCGGTAGACCATGGAATTGAAACGCAGGAAGAGCGAGAGGCAAGCGGCAAGACCGATAAGGGCAAGGTAACTCTGTCAGCGAAGAATGAATCCGGCAAGGTATGGATTACCGTGGAGGATAATGGAAAAGGTCTTGACAGGGAAAAGATACTTGCAAAGGCCAAAAAACAGGGGCTTCTGGATGAAAGCAAGCCCGAATCCGCTTATTCGGACAAGGAAATATATCAGTTTATTACCTATGCCGGCTTTTCAACGAATGAGCAGGTAACGGAATATTCCGGAAGAGGCGTCGGCATGGATGTAGTAGTTCAGAATATCCAGAGTATCGGCGGTTCGCTTGAAATAGACAGTACACCGGGACATGGAAGTACTATGAGTCTGAAGATTCCGCTTACACTGGCAATTATAGACGGAACCGTTTTTGAGACAGGAGAATCCTCCTTTGTACTGGAGACAGGCGCGATTAAGGAGTTTGTTCATGTAAATGAGGATATGATGATTCATGAGCCAAACGGGGAGGAATTCATTATGCTTTATGGTGAGTGTCTTCCGGTGCTTCGTCTGGGCGAGTGGTATGGACTGCATAAATACCAGACTTCTGTTGATAATGGAATGATGCTGATTATTGAAGTAGATGACAAGAAAATCAGTCTTTTTGTTGATAAGCTGATTGGACAGCAGGAGATTGTGGTAAAACCGATACCGGCTTATATAAAGAAGGTAAAAGGTCTGTCGGGCTGTACACAGCTTGGAGACGGAAGCATTGCTTTGATACTGGACCCTGTTGGATTAATAGAATGATATTCGGATTAGTAGAATAGTATATAGAAAGGAAAAAGATACCCATGGCTGAAACAAGCGAAATAAGAAGATTAGATGCCCAGAATTCAGTGGATGAGCATGAAACACAAAAGGGCAAATATATGACCTTTAAATCAGGAAATGAGTATTTCGGCCTGAAAATCCAGTATGTCGACCAGATTATCGGATTTCAGACTATTACGGCGATTCCTGAGACGGAGGATTATATTAAAGGCCTTATTAACCTGAGAGGAAAAATTATTCCTGTAATTGATGTAAGACTGCGATTTAAGCAGGAGCCTTTTGAGTATAATGACAGAACCTGTATTATTGTCATTAATGTAAAATCTACCGTGGTTGGACTAATTGTGGAAAAAATAGCAGAGGTGGTTGAAATTAAGGAAGAGAATATACTTCCACCGCCTTCAATCGGACGGGATAAACAGGCTCATAATAAATATGTATATGGAATTGGAAAAGTCGGCGATACTGTAAAATTGTTACTGGACCCGGATAAGCTGTTGAATGATGAAGATTTGTCAATTGCTGAGCAGGCAAATGATATGATGATTGATGAAGAAGGAGATGTGTAAACGATGAGTAGCATGAAGGTGAAAACAAAATTGGTTTTGGGATTTACAGTCCCAATTGTATTGACCCTTATCAATGTAGTATTGGGTAATTTGATAACAGAATGGAGTCAGGATGCAAAGGACCAGGAAAGTTTTCTGGCTGCGTCCAAGCTTGGAACATATGGTCTTATGGTAATATCAATTGTGATTACAGTAGTGATTGCACTTTCGATTATCAAGACGATTGAGAAATCAGTCGAGCAGCTATCCAGAGCGGCAGCGGATATTGCCACAGGTAAGGTTGATATTGAACTGGTAAAATATCATAATGATGAATTTGGAGATTTGGTAGATGAGTATGGCAAGGTAATAGAAAATATCAGATATCAGGCTCACATTGCAGAAGAAGTATCAAATGGAAATCTGACAATTACAGTTAATCCAAGCTCTTCTGAGGATTTGCTTGGCAATTCCTTAAGAAAGCTGGTAGATGATAATTTTCATGCATTATCAAATATCAATGAAGCAGCTTCGCAGGTAACAATCAGTTCTTCACAGGTGGCAAGTGCAAGCCAGTCGCTGGCACAAGGTTCAACAGAACAGGCAAGCGCAATTCAGCAGATTACTGCATCCATTGATGAAATTGCAGAAAAAACAGGTCAGAATGCAGAGCAGGCAAATGCTGCTGCAAATCTGGTAGTAAATGCAATCAGTGAAGTACAGCATGGAAATACACAAATGCAGGATTTAATGACTGCCATGCAGGATATTAACAGGTCTTCAGAAAGTATTTCCAAGATTATCAAGACAATTGACAATATTGCATTCCAGACTAATATTCTTGCGTTAAATGCAGCAGTAGAGGCAGCAAGAGCAGGTGAGGCAGGCAAGGGCTTTGCTGTTGTGGCAGAGGAAGTCAGAAGTCTTGCAGCCATGAGTGCGGCAGCAGCAAAGGAAACTGCTGAACTGATTGAAGATTCGATTGATAAAGTAAGTGCAGGTTCACAGATTGTAGATAATACTGCAAAGGCTATGGAAGCAATTACAAGTGTAGTACAGGAAAGTGAAGTGATTATCAACGGCATTGCGGAGTCTTCCAATTATCAGGCAACCGCAGTAGCACAGATTGAGCAGGCGATTACACAGGTATCACAGGTAGTGCAGACAAATTCCGCTACCAGTGAGGAGTGTGCGGCAGCCAGCGAAGAGCTGTCCAATCAGGCAGCCAGCATGAGAGATATGCTTTCTATTTATAATCTTGGAAGTGGAAGCTCATCTTCATACAGAGGAAGTGCTAATACATCATCTTCAGTATCTAATATGAATGAGCAGGTTATCTCACTTGGAGACGGATTTGGAAAATACTAAAAAATAGAAATTTGTAAATAAATTTTTATAATAAAGGAATGAGGTAGAATAAACTACCTCATTCCTTTATTATTTTTGCAAAATTATTCGAATAGTATACTATTCAGTTAATATATTATTCTGAAATTACAGCCCCTGAATAAAACGTATTTAAAATTTCATTGCAGCTTTTTCCGCTTTCCCCCATAATCTGTGCAGTATTCAGACTCATTCCATATCCATGCCCGACACCTTTTGTAATAATTCGAATACCCCCGTTATATTCATCAATCTCAAAACACAGAGAGGAAAGAGAAAATTTTTCTGAAAAAGTATTTACATCAACAGATATACCTCCAATCTGCAGCTCTGTAATATATCCTGCGTTATCTTTTGATACAATCTGAAAAGCCTCAAGAGGAGCATCGGCAGATAAAACAATCTCTGAGTTTATTTCTTTTACAGTATTGATAAAGGTTTCATAGCTGTATACAGATGTATGAAGATATTTTTCATCTTCTCTGTCGTCAGGACAGTCAACGGGAACTATGTACTCTTCGCTATTTTCTCTGGTTATTCCGGCACTGATGGAATGATAATAGGGATGAATCAAAGTATCATTATACTTCAGTACCAGAAGAGCGGTTTCTTCCATTACTTTATTCAGTTTATTCAGATTATCCACAAAATTATCTTTCCATGTTTCCTCCATATCATCGTATGTCATATATGGAAGGTCTAAGGAGGAGGCATCTATGGAAGTGGTTTCATCAGAAAATTTGCTGTAAATCAATGTGCGCAGTACAACAGCAAAGGCTTTTAGAAGCTCTTCATTATTGTCGATTGATAACTGTCCCATCAGGGCGCAGGGGATAAATTCCTCCACATCCAAGGTTTTTTTGGTGTTATTTTCTGTTATGGTAACAGTTTTTCCACTGTCTTTGGTGGTGTATACTTTATCTGTACTGGAATTTTTATTGAAAAAAAGGGTGGCAATTGTGGGAAAGGCTGCGCAAAAAGAGATTATCAGAACAGTATAAAAGATTTTTCTGCCAAAATTACGTTTATGCATGTACACCTCCAAAAAAGTAAAAGTTATATGGATAGTTTACTATATGAGAAAAAATATAGATTCATGCATAAAAATCAAGGCAGATAAAAGCTGCAGTCTATTGAAAACAGGGCTGCCGCATTAAGCAGAACATATACAAAATATAGTATCTATAATCACTATATCCTGTACTGTCTTTTCTTAGCGCGACAGCCCGTTGCTTCTCTAAATATGTAATGACTGTTTGAGATTATCCAAAATATCTCTTCAGCAGTCCGGCAAATGCCTTTCCGTGTCTGGCCTCATCTCTGGCCATCTCATGAACGGTGTCATGGATTGCATCCAGATTCGCTTTCTTTGCTCTTACTGCAAGGTCTGTTTTTCCAGCAGTAGCGCCATTTTCAGCAGCAACTCTCAGCTCCAGATTCTTCTTTGTGCTGTCAGTTACTACCTCGCCAAGCAGCTCGGCAAATTTTGCAGCGTGTTCAGCTTCTTCAAAGGCAGCTTTCTCATAATATAAGCCAATTTCCGGATAACCTTCTCTGAAAGCAACTCTTGACATAGCAAGATACATGCCTACCTCTGAACATTCACCATTGAAATTTGCTCTTAAATCTTCTTTGATATCTTCGCTTACATCAGCAGCTACACCGATTACATGCTCGGCAGCCCAGCTCATCTCATCGGACTGAACCTCGAATTTGTCAGAAGAAGCGTGACAGACAGGACATTCAGACGGAGCTGCATCTCCTTCATGAACATAACCGCATACTTTACATACATACTTTGCCATAATCAAATCTCCTTTGCATAAATAATTAATAATCATTATTGCTTGAATATACCACATCACGGAATATCAGTCAATGAAATTTTTATAAAAAATGAAATAATTTTCCAGTATATGGAAAATTATTTTTATTCTTTGTGAAAGTTATGTGAAAATTTTTACTTTTTGCTTTTCATTTAAACGGTTTTGTGGTATATATTATAGGGTTAAGTTATTATGGAAATTCGCAGAACGGGTTTCAGTGAAATAAAGAAAGAGGTTGAAATGAAAAAGAAAATGTTAGCAGTGGCATTGTGTATATGTACCATATTTTCAATGTCATCATGTGGAAAAGAAAAGGAACCGGAAGCTACAAAGGGAGAGCTTACGCTGGGGAAATATAAGGGGTATACAGTGTCGGAGTCCGAGGCGGCAGTATCTGATGAGGATATAGAAAAATATATCACTTCAATTCTGAGAACCTATCAGACAACGGAAAATGTTACGGAGGGCACTACTGCCGAGGGAGATGTCGTAAATGTTACTTATCACAGAACCGTAAATGGAGAAGAGTATACAGATTCCCAGACAGTAAAAAATGAAGACGGAAGCATAGCAGGAAACACTGAGAATGTGACCCTGAAAACGGATTCTTATAAAATCGAAGGTTTTACAGATGGTTTGACTGGAAAGACAGTCGGTGAAACTGTGGAAATGGATTTAAAATTTCCAGAGGATTATTCAGACAAAGCAGTAGCAGGACAGGATGTACACTATTCGGTATTGATTAATCATATTCGGGTAACTGTTACGCCAGAGTATACAGATGATTTTGTTTCAGAACATTATGCCTTTGCAGGATTTACATCAGCGGATGAATTTCGTGAATTTATTAAAGAAGAAATCCGTTATATTAATATAAATACTGCAATTTGGGATGATATTCTTGCAGACCAGACAGTGGAAAGCTATCCGTCAGATGAAGTACAGTCTTATGTGGACAGAATGATGGCACAGTATACAAGCCAAATCAGCGCCTATGGGTACAGTATGGACGCATATTATCAGGCGATGGGAAAGACAGAAGACGAGTTTAAAAAAGAGGTAGAGGATGCCTGCAAGAATGTAGTAAAGGAAAAGATGTTTATAAGAGCTGTTGCTGAGAAAGAAGGAATTAAATATAATGATGATGCAGCAGCAAAGTATGCAGCCATATCAGGATATAATTCCGTGGAAGATTTTTCAAAGAGGCTTGAAGAGGCGGGAGAAGAGCTTGATTATATAGTAGTTTCTTATCTGGTACAGAATTTCATATGTGAAAATGCAACTGTTGTTCCAGACAGTGAAACCACTGCATCACAGGAAACTTCCGATGAAACATCGGCAGATACACCAGAAGATACCACCACAGATGAGGCACAGACAAATCAGGCAGAAGACGAAACAACAGAAGACACATCAGAGAATTAAGAGTAAATAAAGAATTGATATGCTCCCATTGAAAATATGGGAGCTTTGATTTAATAATCAGGAGGAAAAATTTATGCTCAAAACAATTTTAGCTCAGGTCAGACAATATAAGCTGCCCTCTGTTTTAAGCATCGTTTTTGCTGCTGCCGAAGTGGTTATGGAGGTAATTCTTCCGCTTTTGACAGCAGGAATTATTGATGAAGGCATTAATGCAGGAAATTTGTCAAAGGTTTATTTGTATGGCGGGCTTATGATTCTGGCAGCTCTTTTAAGTCTGACCTTCGGCATACTGGCCGGAAAATTTGCAGCGCAGGCATCAACAGGTGTTGCGTGCAATCTAAGGGATGCAATGTATGAAAATATTCAGACCTATTCATTTGCCAATATTGATAAATTCAGTACTGCGGGTCTTGTCACCAGACTGACCACGGATGTCACAAATGTTCAGAACGCATATCAGATGATTATTCGAATCTGTGTCAGAGCACCGTTTACGCTTGTGTCAGCGCTTGTCATGTCCATGTTGGTCAGTGTAAAAGTAAGTATGGTATTTATTGTGGCGATTATTTTTCTTGGGTGTATACTGGCAGTGATTATCCGCACTACAATGCCTCTGTTTGACAAAGTATTTCACCGTTATGATGATTTGAATGCCAGTATTCAGGAAAATGTTTCTGCAATTCGCGTAGTGAAGGCGTTTGTCAGAGAGGAATATGAAAATACAAAGTTTGAGAAAGCAGCCGAAAATATTTACAAAATGTTTGTAAAAGCAGAGAGTAATCTGGCATTTAACAATCCTGCAATGATGATATCTGTATATGGAAGTATTCTGTTAATCTCATGGTTTGGTGCAAAGATGATTACAGTGGGAGATTTGACAACTGGAGAACTGACACAGCTTTTTCAGTATGTAATGTCGATTCTTATAAGCCTTATGATGATTTCCATGATATTTGTTATGCTCAGTATGAGTATTGCCAGTATCCGTCGTATCTGTGAGGTTTTAAATGAAACGTCAGACCTCGCAAATCCGAAACATCCAATTTGCAGTGTGGACAATGGAAGCGTTGTATTTGAGAACGTTTCATTTTCTTATCGAAAGGACAGCCAGAAACCGGTACTTTCCAATATCAATCTTGATATTCGGGCGGGCGAAACGATTGGAATTATCGGTGGAACCGGAAGTGCAAAATCAAGTCTTGTTAATCTGATTAGCCGTCTTTATGATGTGACAGAGGGAAGAGTCTTGATTGGCGGAAGAGATGTGAGGGAATACGATTTGGAAGTACTTAGAAATCAGGTATCAGTAGTTCTGCAAAAAAATGAGCTTTTCTCTGGTTCCATACTGGATAATCTCCGATGGGGAGATGAAAATGCCACAGAACAGGACTGTATTCAGGCATGTCAGTGGGCATGTGCAGATGAGTTTATTGAAAAAATGCCAATTAAATATAATACATATATAGAGCAGGGTGGAAACAATGTATCCGGTGGTCAGAAACAGCGTCTCTGTATTGCCAGAGCGCTTTTGAAAAAGCCGAAAATTCTGATTCTTGATGATTCTACAAGCGCTGTTGATACTGCGACTGACGCAAAAATCAGAAAGGCATTTGCAGAGGAGATTCCAGATACTACCAAATTTATTATTGCACAGCGTATTTCCAGTATTCAGGATGCAGACCGCATTATTGTACTGGAAGATGGAAAGGTAAATGGTTTGGGAACCCATGCAGAGCTGCTTGAAAATAATGAAATATACAGAGCCGTATATGAAGGTCAGACTAAGGGCGGCGGCGATTTTGACCACTAGGAAAGGAGAGGAAGGATATGAAAGAAAACAAAAATATGCAGAGACGTCCGAAAGTTGAGAATCCTGGAAAAATCTTTAAACGGTTATTTATGTCTATGATGCAGTCTTATCTTGTTCCATTTATTATTGTGGTAATCTGCATTGTAATTGCCGCTTTTGCCAATGTGCAGGCTTCTCTGTTTTCACAGACGTTGATTGATGATTATATTGTCCCTCTGACAAAATCCGATGACCCGAATTTCGGGCCGCTGGCGCATGCTCTGCTGACAATGGCATCTGTTTATCTGATAGGAATTATTTCTTCCTATGCTTATAACAGAATTATGGTAAATGTAACACAGGGAACACTTCGAAATATCAGAATGAAAATGTTTAAGCATATGGAATCTTTGCCAATTAAATACTTTGATACACATGCTCATGGAGATATTATGTCGGTTTATACCAATGATATTGATACTTTAAGACAGTTAATCAGCCAGAGTATTCCACAGTTGATTAACAGTGTGATTACAATAGTCATGGTATTTGTCAGCATGGTAATGTTAAGTATTCCTCTTACCATACTTACACTTGTGATGGTGGCCGTAATGCTATTCTGCACCAGAAAACTTGCCGGACAGTCCGGTATGTATTTTGGAAAGCAGCAGAGAGACTTGGGAGCATTAAATGGATATATCGAAGAAATGATGAGCGGACAGAAGGTGGTAAAGGTATTCTGTCATGAAGAAAAATCTCTGAAGGATTTCAGAGCTTTGAATGAGAGACTGAGAGACAGTGCCAATAATGCGAATACTTATGCGAATATTCTGATGCCTGTAAATGCGCAGCTTGGAAATGTCAGCTATGTTCTGTGTGCTGTTGTGGGTGCGATATTGGCGATTAACGGACAGTTTGGACTGTCACTTGGCGCACTGGTGGCATTTGTACAGTTAAATAAAAGTTTTAACATGCCGATTACGCAGGTAAGCCAGCAGTTAAACAGTGTTGTTATGGCTATGGCAGGTGCAGAGAGAATTTTTCAGCTTCTTGATGAAGCTCCGGAAGAGGATGAGGGCTTTGTTACACTGGTGAATGCGAAGGAAAAATCAGACGGAAGCCTTGAGGAATGTGAAAATCGCACCTCTGTCTGGGCATGGAAAACAGTTGACAAACAGACAAATCAGTCAAAGCTTGTGCGTTTGGAAGGTGATGTGGAATTTAAGGGGGTTGATTTTGGATATACAGATGAGAAGATTGTACTTCATGATATTAAAATGTTTGCCACACCGGGGCAGAAGATTGCCTTTGTTGGAAGCACCGGAGCGGGAAAGACTACAATTACAAATCTGATTAACCGTTTTTATGATATTCAGGATGGAAAAATTTATTATGACGGTATTAATATTAATAAAATAAAAAAGGCGGATTTGAGGCGGAGCCTTGGAATTGTACTTCAGGATACGCATCTTTTTACCGGAACTGTAATGGAAAATATTCGTTATGGAAAGCTGGATGCAACAGATGAAGAATGTATGGCGGCGGCAAAGCTTGCCAATGCGGACAGCTTTATTACCAGACTGCCGCAGGGATATGATACTATGCTGACCGGAGATGGGGCAAATCTTTCGCAGGGACAAAGGCAGCTTATTGCGATTGCAAGGGCGGCAGTTGCAGACCCGCCTGCGCTGATTCTTGATGAGGCTACTTCAAGTATTGATACCAGAACAGAAGCACTGGTACAGAAGGGTATGGATGGTCTGATGGAGGGGCGTACTACTTTTGTCATTGCCCACAGGCTGTCTACTGTAAGAAATAGCGATTGTATTATGGTGCTGGAGCAGGGAAGGATTATAGAGAGAGGAAACCATGAACAGTTAATGGAAGAAAAAGGAAGATATTATCAGTTATACACTGGTTCCATTGCCTGATAATCTTTATTGTTGAAGTGATAAATGTTTCTCATAAAACTATAAAAATAAAAGGTATTTTTGGAAACATTTTGATAACAGAAATTTTTAATACTATCAAAATATATAAATAATAAAACCGAAGTAAACGCCTTTTGGCATGCTTCGGTTTTATTATATTCTGAATTGGTAAAATTAAACATAAGAATAGAACATTTATCAATTTTACTTTTTAAAAAATTGTGAATTTTTTACAAAAATAATTTCATGTCTTGCCAGAATTTGTAAAATCTATTATATTATGGTCATAGGGCAGAAACAGCCATATGACTATTATCAAAAAAGGAGGGTAGGAGATTTTGTTTATCAGGGAGGTAATTTGGGTAGCGATTTGATTGTATTTGTAGTTTTAGGGAAACAAAAAATAAAGTATATGGAAAGGAAATCAGAATCGTGAAAGTTCAATCAAAAAAAAGAACTGGCTTTTTTAAGAAAGCCACAATACTTATGTTTCTTGTAATTTTTGTATTTACAGGACTGCGTCCGGCAGATATTGTAATAGGAGCAGCAAGCTCTTCTTCTACATCAAATACTACCAGAATATCTGTCCATGACCCGTCTGTATTTTATGACCCGTCTACCGGAAATTATAATATCTATGGCAGCCATATGGCACAAGCAACTTCTAAGGATTTGAGAAACTGGTCTGCGCTCGGTACTCAGGGTTATACGAATAATACATTGTATGCAAGTGAAAATGTAGAGGGTATTTATTACATACAAAATAAATTCAGCGGCTTATATCTGGATGTTGCAGATGGTTCATCAGCAAATGGAGCAAATATCAGACAGTGGTCATACAATGGTTCGGATGCCCAAAAGTTTAAATTTGTTTCACTGGGTGATGGATATTACTATATTCTGACAGGCGCATCAGGTTATAAGGGCTGTGTAGATGTAGAGACAGGTTCTGCTGCCGACGGGACAAATATTCTTCAATGGGAATACTGGGGCGGCGAAATGCAGAAATATCGTGTGGTTCAACAGCCGGACGGAACTTATGCAATTCTTACAAAAGCAAGTGGCTGTGCTTCTGGTCTTGAAGTATATGACTGGTCTGAAGAAGCAGGCGGAAACATTGACGAGTGGAATTACTGGGGCGGTGACTGCCAGAAATGGAGACTGATAGAAGCGGAAAAAAACAGTGGCAGCACAAAGGTTTCTTCAGGAGAACATTTAAGAGATGCGCTTGCATCACCATTTTTATGGGCAGGATATAATGATCAAGACAGCGCAAAAAGTGATGAGGGATGCGCGGTATGGGCGCCGGATATTATTTATAATCCGGATTATATCTGGAATGACGGAAGCAAAGGTGCATATATGATGTATTTCTGTACGTCATCTACATATATTCGTTCCTGTATTGCCTATGGAGTGTCAAAATCAGCAACAGGTCCATTCTCTTATGTGGATACGATTATTTATTCAGGCTTTACAAAGTCAGACAATCTGGTTACTACTAATTCACAGTATGGAACAAAGACAGTTAATACAAATTATGCAAATACCAATATTCCAAAGCTGATTGAGCAGGGAAAATTGAACTCTGCGCGTGCTGGATGGTTTAACAGCAAAGGTGAGTATAACAATACTCTGTTTCCAAATGCTATTGACCCGACTGTTTTGTTTGATGCAAACGGAAAAATGTGGATGACCTATGGTTCATGGTCAGGCGGAATCTATATTTTAGAAATTGATAAAACAACAGGTCAGCCAATTTATCCAAAGACAAACAGCGGCCAGACAGACGGATATTTTGGGACAAGAATCGCAGGAGGATATACAAAGTCAGGAGAGGCACCATATATTCTTTATGATGCAGAAAGTGGATACTATTATCTGTATGTAACTTATGGATGGCTTGGTGTAAATGGCGGTTATCATATTCGTATGTACCGTTCAAAAACAATTAACGGTTCTTATGTAGATGCAGCCGGAAATTCTGCAATTTTTGATTCTTCAACAAATCAGGCAACCCGTGGTATTAAGGTATTTGGAAACTATGATTTTTCTTCTTTAAGTACAGAAGGGTACAAGTCCGGTGGACATAATTCTGCATTTATTGATACAGACGGCCGGAGATATCTAGTTTATCATACAAGATTTAACACAGGTTTGGAGTCTCATGAGGTACGGGTGCATCAACAGTTTTTAAATGAGGACAAATGGCCGGTAACAGCCGTTTACGAGTATCTGGGCAGCCAGATTTCCAATACGGGCTACAGTATGGCGGATATGACAGGAACTTATGAATTTGTCAATCATGGAACAGATGCCTCTACGGACAATGTGGGAATGTTATCTACAAATTCAATTACACTGAACAGCAATGGAACAATTACCGGAGATTATACAGGTACATGGAGTTATACATCCGGAAAATATTACTGTCAGATGAAAATTGGCGGTGTTACCTATAAGGGAGTATTCTTTAAGCAAAAGGATGAATCTCTGAATCATAAAGAAGTTATGACGTTTTCTCTGATTGGCTCCAATAATGAGACAATTTGGGGAACAAAGACCATTCCGGTTATTTCAAGTGTAGAAGGTACTTTTTATATTCGCAATGCCTATTCCGGTCTGTATCTCGATGTGGAAAACGGCAGCAGCGAGAATACCGCAAATATCCGTCAGTGGACTTACAATGGTGCAGATGCACAGAAGTTTAAGATTGTATCAAATGGAAATGGATATTATCGTATCTTAACAGGTGCATCCGGATACAGAAAAGGACTGGATGTAGAAGGAGGCAAGTCGGCAGACGGAACCAATATTCAACAGTATAATTATAATGGCTCCATGCATCAGCAGTTTAAAGTGGAAAGACAGGCTGATGGGACCTATGCGATTTTGACTGGAGCCAGCGGCGGCACTTCAGGGCTGGATGTATACGACTGGAGCAATGAGCCAGGTGGAAATGTAAATCAATGGAATTACTGGGGCGGCACATGCCAAAAGTGGATATTGGAGCCGGCGAATTAGTACAGTCGTAAAAATAAAGATATTGATAGTTTCTTCTGGAAAATATCAAATATAAGTTTGGCTTTAAGCGGAACAACAAATTTCAAAGAAGTTTGATAGTTAAGTCTGCTGTATTACAGATAGAATATGATATTTTATCTGTGATATGGCAGACATTATTTATGGTGATATAAATGGTGAAGTAAAACTCACTTTCAAATGAAGTAAATGTGCCTATACAAAATAAAAATTAGGTATTATAATAAAATTAATAATAAAGTTGGTCGAGTACAAAAAATATTTCTTAGAGATTTTTGTTAAAGAAAATGAACGGATAAAGAGAAGAAGGGAGGGGAAAAGCAAAAAGAATTAAAGACAATAAAAACAGAGAGGAGGTTCAGGAAAAAATTATTGAAGCTGGTATGGTATTGACAATAAAGAGTGAATGATTTAATATAATTAAGAAAAAGTTTTATTTAAAAGTAAAAAAAATTTTTT
>ERZ778516.757-NODE-757-length-26376-cov-11.382280_pt1 | contig 26376 bp, 27 predicted proteins | sample MGYA00510342_ERZ778516 | MGnify/ENA primary metagenome ERZ778516 (study PRJEB29527, sample SAMN07138961) | mouse gut metagenome | material: feces | host: mouse | place: China:Nanjing | collected 2016-01-25 ... | reverse complement strand
TAATAAGGTGTGTCCTTCTTTTGTCAAAGAGCAGTGCAGACGTCTCGACAGGGCTCCCTGCGTCTGCAACGGCTGTGAGAAACCCCTCAGCCGCTGTACCGTTCCCCATAAATATATTTACAATGCCCGCTTTGCACATCGTAAGTATGAGGAGCTTCGCTCTTTTTCCGGACAGGGCGCCAATCTCTCCCGCCATGAGGCTCTGCAGATTAAACAGGTCGCCCCGAAGGATGAGAAATGCTAATAAGCATTCTCGGGAATATTATCTTCTAAAATCTGAAGAAACTCGAGCATACTTTCTGCACGTAAAAGCAGATTGGTCAATGACGGGTTATTTGTTATGGCAACGAATGTATCATACAGAGCTTTTATATTTTTCTTTTTGTCGTCTGCAAGGCTGAGCATCAGAATAATCTGCGCATTTTCTTTTTCAGACCATTTGACAGGATGTTCTAATATTGCAACGGCAATCTGACTTTTAGTGGAGCAGATTGTCATGGGATGGGGAAGCGCAAGAACCCCATCCATAGCGGTGGAAATTTTAGATTCCCGCTCCAGCACACTTTTCTCAAAAGAATCTGATATGTTTCCGCTTTTTTTAAGAAGCATACATAAAATATGAATGATTTCATCCCTGGATTTTGCAGAGGAACGGATAAACAGGGAAGGATCAAACAAATCCGAAAATTTGCTGACCGGGTGCTGCCGTTCTTTTGTAATTGCTCTCGAGATATTTTCAATATTCTTTCTGAGAAGCGGAATCTCCACGACAAGAACAGGAATGGATACATGCAATTGCTTTAACGGGACAGTTGAAATAATCAAGTCAATATCATTACAGATTTTGCCATCTAATTCATGGGAAGGATATCTGCCTGCAATTTCCAGAACGTTTTTGAAAAGGGATGTAATTTTTGCAGCAAGAAAACTGCCTTCTGCATATCCGTTGCCGTAAACAATCAGTACCTTTTTAAGATGCTGATAGCGGGAGTCAAAATATCGTTCAATGGCCGCTCCCACATGCAGAGCAATATAACCGATATCGTCTTCAGACAGATGGAAAGGTTCATTTTCAAATGCCTGATAAACAGCCGTTTCAGTTACTTCATAAGCAAAAATATAATTGTTCTTAATCGTATGCAACAAAGGATTCTTGTTGCGAAGTTGATAATATTTAGCGTTAAGGATAGCCTGCAGATGCTGACTCAGGTCATTGAGAAGAACCCTGTCCGTTCTAAGATCGATATGGTAAGACTCATAGATACAATTCAGGATATCCATAACCAGTTTGTGCATATAATCCGTTGTGTGTTCCTGATTCAGCAATTCGCCGGCACTGGTAACATAATGCGAAAAAATATAATTTTTCTCAGCTGTTGTAAAGATTACCTGGAATATTTCTTCTATATAAGAAATCAGTGGATGCAGCAGTTGGTCTAATTGTGAATTTTGCGGCCTGGGATAAGACACAATTGGCTTATCTGCCTGGAGCCTGGAAATAGAAAGAGCAATATGCAAGATGAGATTCTTCAGATTATAGTCTGTAAAATGAAGATCATATTTTCGGTTAAAGTCCATAACGGTTTCTTTGATTTTTTCAAGGTTCACATGATTTAACAACGCTTTTTGTTCATTGGAAAACTGGAAAGCATATGGTTGAGCATTGGATGTAAGCAGGTCAACAATACAGGTTCGCTTGTCCAGTTCTTCTCCGACGACCAGGTAACCAAGATTGGCTTTGTTCTGTAATGTGAGGTGGTAGCGGTTAAGTATGGCACGGATAGTTTTCAGATAATTAATAATGGTATTAACACTGACAAACACCTCATCAGCAAGATCATCCTGATTTAGATAATCATTTGCGTATAGCAGCTTTATAATTAGATGATTGATTCTGCGATCTACGGAATCCAGTGGATCCTGCTTAAGATTTACAGATTCTTCCAGCTGAGATACAAAGGAAGGATCTTTTGAATCCAGGTAATAACCCGCGCCTCTTTTCATCAGAATCTGCACATGATTCTTTTTGATTTCTTTATTTACCTCGCGTATGTCATTGCGCAGAGTTCGTTCTGATATCTGAAAATGTTTTACCAGATTAGAAGGACTGGTATACTCTTTATGGCTCAGAAAATACTTTAATAATTCATTTAATCGAGAATTCTGAAACATATCACCATAAATTCCTTTCCTGGTTTTTCTTTCAAATATAATATACTTTATAAAGAATTGATTTGACAATATATTCCTTTGCCAGTTTTAATTGGCAAAATGACCGGAAAAGTAATTGGCACGGTTTGCCATTTTACCTGGAAATTTATTGTCTTTCGTTTGGGTTCTGTGCAATCTATAATAGGGCTCATAAAGAAACACTGAACAACGTAACAAACAATAAAATGAGAGGAGGAATTACGTTGGGAAAGATTAAAGCAGGAGTTATTGGGGTAGGACAGATGGGAACGTATCATGCACAGATTTATCGGAAGCTGCCGCAGGTAGAACTGATTGCATTGTGCGAATACAATGAGGTTCGCAGAAAACAACTGGAGACGGAATTTGAAGGTGTGAGGCTCTATAGGGATTACAAAGAGATGCTGGAAAATGCAGATGTCGAGGCAGTGAGTATTGTACTTCCGGATAATATGCATCGGGAGGCAGTAGAGCTGGCAGTAAAGGCTGGAAAACATATCCTGCTCGAGAAACCTTTGGCAAAAGAGCTGGAAGATGGAAAAGCACTGTATGAAATTACCAAAGATTATGATAAAGTATTTACAACAGGTTTTCTCCTTCGTTTTGATCCGCGCTTTGCAATGATCAAGGAACGGCTGGACAGTGGTGAACTGGGAGACATTATCCATTGTTATGTGAGAAGAAACAGTCCGATTGTTGGCCCGAGACGCTATATTGGAGCTTCCGATCTGAGCATGCATGTGATGATTCACGATATCGATTATATTAACTGGTGGATGGGATGTCAGCCAGTGAAAGTATTCGCCAGAAATCGGAGTGTACTGCTGAAAGAAAACGGAATGAACGATGTGATCTATGCAATTGTAACTTATGAAAACGGTGCGATTGCATGTATGGAAGCATGCTGGACGCTGCCGGAGAATTCCCCCACAATTATTGATGACAAGGTAGAACTTGTAGGCACAAAGGGGGTTGCTTATGTGGATTCCTGTGATCATGGTGTGCGGTTTGTATCAGCAAAAGGGGTACAGTATCCGGACTCCAGACACTGGTATTATGTGAATGGGGAAGTCTGCGGGGATTTGGCAGAAGAGGTTATGGCTTTTGTCAATAATGTAGCAACACAGACCAAATCGGTTATTACGCCGAAGCAGTCGTATGATGCACTTCGCGTAGTGGATGCAATTGAACGGTCAATGAAAGAGGAAAAGGAAGTTGAACTTTCATAAAAAAGGGGGTACAGATATGTCGAATGATGTTTCATGGCGTATAAAAGCACAACGGTTTGGCAGTAAGCTGAGCGGAATGGTACTTCCGAATTTGGGAGCTTTTATGGGATGGGGGATCCTGACTGCACTGGGGATCTGGCTGTCAAGTGATATGTTAAAAAGCTTTATTTCGCCAATGTTGACTTACATGCTTCCTGTGCTGATTGGTACAGCAGGCGGAAAAATGGTTTATGGAGATAAAGGTGCGGTCATTGGAGCATTTACCACCATGGGCGTTGTTATCGGAAGTGATATCACAATGCTTTTGGGAGCAATGATTATAGCTCCATTTGCAGCATGGGTATTGAAAAAGGCAGATGCAGTGATTGAGCCTCATATTCCAGTTGGATTTGAGCTGCTGATCGGGAATCTTACAACGGCGGTTCTTGGTGCTGTAATAGCGATTGCCGGATGTCGATGCCTTGCTCCGGCGATTACCGCTCTATCTGGCGTGTTTGCAGAAGGGGTCGCTGTCTTGGAAAACAATAATCTGCTGCCACTTACCGCAGTATTTATTGAGCCGGCCAAAGTACTCTTTTTGAACAATGCGATTGGACAGGGAATACTTACTCCTCTTGGAACCACACAATTGGCTGAGTATGGGAAATCCGTGCTTTTCCTGCTGGAATCTAATCCGGGTCCAGGACTTGGAATCTTGCTGGCATACTGTCTTTTTGGAAAAGGCAGAGCAAAGGCAAACGCATATGGTGCAACACTTATTCATGCGATTGGAGGAATTCACGAGATTTATTTTCCGTTTATTCTGATGAATCCGATGGTGGCAGTGGCTGCGATTGCAGGTGGTATCACAGGTACCTTTCTGTTCTCACTGTTCGGAGTGGGACTTGTGGGTGTAAGCTCGCCAGGAAGTATCATTACTATTATGATGATGGCAGCAGCGGGAGATCAGATTATGATTCTGCTTGCAATCCTGGCTTCTGCCGCTGTATCTTTTGCAGTGGCCTCTGTTATCGTTAAAAACACAAAGCAGAATGAGGAAGAAGGAGATCAGAGTCTTAGGGAAGCTGCAAAACAGATGGAAGCATTAAAAGGTAAGAAATCTCGTATTTCTTCTGTTTTTGAGGATGATCAAAAAACATTTCATTACAGCAAAGTGAAAAAAATTCTGTATGTGTGCGATGCCGGACTTGGTTCCAGTGCAATGGGAGCTTCTGTAATTGGTAAAAAATTGAAAAAAGCTGGCATTACAGATATTGATGTTCAGCATGCATCGGTGATGGAACTGCCGGAAGAAGCTGATGTAATCGTAACACATGTTGCCTTGAGTGAAGTTGTGAAAGAAAAACAGCCGGATACAATGCTCATTACCATTCAGGATTATCTGAATGATCCTCAATATGAAGAACTCGTGGTAAATATCAGTAAAGGACGAACCTGACGTATCAGGACTTAAGGTAAAAGGGGAATTTGTTTGAAAAAATAAATTCCCTTTTATTAAAAGAGGAGATAAAGATGCTAAAAGCAATTGTGCTTGACTTTGATGGCGTGATCATTGATACTGAATCAGAATGGTATGATATATATCGGGATTGGTTGAAAAGTGATTATAACTATGATCTGCAAATGGAAGATTATCAGGTCTGTGTGGGAGCTGATAACAGATCATTGTTCGAATTCCTGAAAAGGGATATAGGGGAATATGTGGATACCTGTGGCTTTGAGCAGGGTGCTGCACAGGAATATATTCGTCGGACTCGTGAACTGCCGCCTATGAAAGGAGTGATTGAATTTATTCGTAAAGCAAAGGAGCGACATTTAAAGCTGGCAATCGCCACTTCTGCAACTCTTCAAAAACCGAAGTTTCACCTGAAACGTCTGCAGGTGCTGGACATGTTCGATGTTTTCTCTACCGCTGAAATCTGTGAAAAGGTGAAACCGGCTCCGGATCTTTTCCTGAAAGCCGCAGAGCTCCTGCAATGCAGACCAGAAGAATGTCTTGCGGTTGAGGACTCAGGGAATGGACTTTTGTCAGCTGGACGAGCGAATATGCCCTGCTTGATTGTTCCGAATCCGATTACAAGGAATTACAAATTTCAGGGATATTATAAAATAGCAGATTCACTGGAAGAAGTGGATCTGGATAAAATCATACAGGAGTTTAACCAGGATTAGAAAGGAGACATAATATGCTGGAAAATGTGACTGTGAAAGATATTGAGGTTGGTGTTCAGGCATCTGACTGGGAGGATGCGATACGTAGATCGGCAAGGATTCTGCTGAAGGCAAATAAGATTAAAGAATCTTATATCAATGCTATGATCGATGCAGTTCATCGTATGGGTCCGTATATCGTACTGGGGAATCATGTAGCTCTTGCACATGCAAGACCAGAATGCGGTGTAAATGAGCCTGCTGTCTTTTTTACGACTTTGAACCCTGGAGTATCGTTTGGAAATGAGAACTTTGATCCTGTGAAATTGATCATTACGCTTGCTGCTATTGATGCTGATAGCCATCTGGAACTAATGAGTGAACTTGCAGGAATCCTGATGGATGAGGAAAATGTAGAATGCCTTGTGTCCTGCGAAACGCCAGAGCGGTTTCTGCAACTGCTCCAGCAGATGAAAGACGAGGATTAAATGATGTGAATGCAGCAGCTCTCGGTGAATATGATCATGGTGCCGGAAAGGGAAATGACAGTATGTTAATGATGACAATCGGTACAGGAACTGGTGGAACTGTGGTTATTCAGGGCGATGTATATCATGGATATAGTCGAAGTGCAATCCGGCTGGTCGGAAACTTTCATCAGCTGATGAAGTTCCGAAACAGGCATACAGCATGGGCATTCAGATGTGACAGTGGTTGCGGATGAAGCAGCACTATCCAGGTGTAATCTGTAATAGGGGGACTAAAGCATGAAAAGATTGAAGAGAAGACGGAAGAACTAAACACCAAGTCTTAAAAACGCCTCATCTGACAGCAGTGCCCCGCTGGTTCCGACTACTGCCGCTGCGACCCGGTTAGCGTCAGCGACCGCTTCTTCCATAGTTGCTCCCTGTTTCAGGCGTGCGATAACGGCGCCGATGTGAGAGTCTCCGGCACCGATGGTATCGGTCTGCTTTGCCTTTACGCCGGGGATATATGCGGTTTTTTCCGCAGTTTTACAGCAGGCTCCCCGATCGCCCAGAGTAATAATGACGGCATTCCCGGTCTTCGCATACAGAATCTGGGCGGCCTCTTTTGCAGTTTGCCTCCGGGTGTATTCCCGTGCTTCCGTTTCGTTCAGATGCAGGATGGGAGAGAGTGCAAAGATCCGTGACAGAATATCCGAAGAAAGGACCTGGATTCTTGGTCCCGGAGCAAAATATACCTGAAGCTTCGGATGCTCTTCCAGGAACCGGACGATATGCGTCCCGGTGCTCTCTTCAATCTCCAGTCCGCAGATGTAGACACTGTCAATGGCATCCGTATCCAGCAAATCAAACCATTCCGGACGAAAACGGTATTCCGCACCCCGATGGCAGACGAAGGTACGCTCTCCGGAAGCTTCCACGAAGCAGTAACAGCATCCATTCTCCTGTTCGGGTGTCGGGATGGGGCTTTTCACACCCTTTCTGGACAGGGCTTCCCGGACAAAATGTCCGTAAGTTCCCTTTCCGATGGGAGAGAACAGAATATAAGGAACCTGAAAATGCCGGATCATGTCGGATACATTGTAGGCACAGCCGCCTAAGGACATGGTCTGTCCGATCACATGGATATCTTCACTGGTTTTTGGAAGATGATCCACATGGATGATCACATCTGTGACGGTGGAGCCGATGACTAATACCTGTTTCATTTTCATAATCCTCCTGTATCTTTATAAAACGGATATCGGTATAAGCGGTGCAAAATGACAGTGCTTCCGAAGACATGGACCGGATACCGGTTATCAGATTTTAGTGCAGTGTTTCAATATCAGGTATCATCATATCACAGGAAAGGAAAAGAGGAAAGTAAATGAATGAAAATAAGACAAAAATTTTGCTGATCAATGGTTGCATCCGCGGCAGGGAGTCCAGAACCTGGCGTCTGGCAGAGGCGTTTCTGAAGGCCATGCAGGCGTCGGCGCAGGAACCCTTTGATCTGGCCCGGCTTGATCTGGCGCAGATGGCTCTGAAGCCGCTGACCGGAGCGTTTTTCGAAGAACGGCAGAGGCTTCTGGAAGAAAATGACCGGAGTCATCCGCGGTTTGACCTGGCCTGGCAGTTTTCCCGGGCGGACCGGATTCTGGTGGCGGCGCCTTTCTGGGATTTAAGCATTCCGGCAGTTCTCAAACTGTATATTGAAAATATCTCTCTGGACGGCATCACCTTTGGCTGCAATGAAAAAGGAATGTACGGTATGTGCCGGGCAAAGGACATGCTGTTTTTCACTGCCCGCGGCGGATTTTACGGGGATGGCCCCATGGAACAGGGAGCCAGATATCTGAGAGCTCTGTGTGAAATGTTCGGGATTCCGAAGTTTCGCTGCATCTGTGCGGAAGGAATGGATTTTGAACCGGAGCGGGAAGAAGAACGGATGGCGTGTGCCGTCAAGGAGGCAGAAGAAGCCGGCCGGCAGTACTGGAAGTCCTGAACCGGCCGGCTGGGTGGCGGGATATGCTTCTGTCGGACAGTGCAAAGCTCCATGCGGCAGATGCCGGATGCCCGCCGGACAGTGCTCAGGATAAAGTAAGATCTCCTTCTTTGATCCATCCGGCCTTTTTTAACAGCTCACAGAAAACAACGCTGAGGACCGCGGGAAGGAGGAAGCAGATAAGGATCATGGAAGTCCAGTCCATGACAGTGACGGCAGTCTTTGTGCCCTCCGCCACGTCGTTCAGCCATCCGGTATAGACGCCGATCTGTCCCACCAGACCGCAGGTACCCATACCGGAGGAAATGGCAGGACCGTTCATCTGAAAATGGAAGATGCAGGTGGCGACTGGTCCGGTGATGGCGGATGCCAGTGTAGGCGGGATCCAGATACGTGGATTTTTTACGATATTTCCCATCTGCAGCATGCTGGTGCCGAGACCCTGTGAGATGAGTCCGCCCCATTTGTTTTCCCGGAAGCTCATGACGGCGAAGCCCACCATCTGGGCACAGCATCCGGCGACCGCCGCTCCTCCGGCGAGACCGACAAGACCCAGAGCAGCGCAGATGGCGGCGCTGGAGATGGGAAGCGTCAGGGCAATTCCAACGATAACGGATACCAGAATTCCCATGAAGAAGGGCTGCAGCTCGGTTGCCCACATGATCAGATCGCCGGTGCGGCCTGCTGCAGTTCCGATGGCTGGCGCCCACCAGAGAGAGAAGAAGATGCCGACGAGGATCGTCACAAGGGGAGTTGCCAGAATATCGATGCGGGTCTCTTTTGAGACGGCTTTTCCGCATTCTGCCGCCAGGACCGTAATGATAAGGACCGCCAGCGGGCCTCCGGCAGCGCCCAGTTCGTTGGCGGCAGCGCCTACGGATACCAGAGAAAATAAGACAAGCTGCGGCGCCTGAAGCGCGTAACCGATGGAGATTGCCATGGCGGCGCCGACCACATAGGTGGATTTGGTATAGTTTCCGACGGTAATCAGAAATTCCATGCCCAGCTGCTGCCCGAGCGTGGACACGATGGTACCGATGAGCAGGGAAGCAAAAAGCCCCTGTGCCATGGCTCCCAGAGCGTCGATGCCGTAGCGTTTTCCTGAGAAAATGATGTTTTTGCGGGCAAGAAACTGCCCGATTCTGCCTGCGGATTTGTTTTCATTCATAATCTGTGCCTTCCCTGGTATTTGTTTTTTCTTTTGTACGGTTTCCCGATTCTACAAGAATTTAGCATAAACAGGAGAAGAAATCAAGCGGCAGTTACTTTTTTATCCCAGAAGATCCCGGCGGATACCAGAAGAATTCCGGCGAATCGGATCCAGGTAACATTCTGAAATATGATTACGTCGAACAGGATTCCTGCCAGAAGCTGGCCTGCCAGCAGCAGAATCGTGGACTGAAAAACTTTCATCCGGCGCAGGGTGATGATAGAGAGAACAAAGGCGATGACGCCGAAGGTTCCTCCGGCATACAGCCAGACCGGAACCTGGGTACATGCCTGCAGATCAGTCCGAAGATATGGAGAAAAGACAAGCAGGATCAGTGCCAGGATGCTGGCTACCACATAGTTGACAAGAGAGCCGTTCCAGGTGCCCAGTTCCTGGGCGGCGCGGTAGTTGATCATCTTGGAAATGACGGTGGCACAGCCGTATAAAAATGCGATGAGAATGATCAGAAACATAAGTATAACTCCTTTGTGTAATGATGGAACATCAGTTTTTCTGTATACGGGATATTTTGAAATTCCCGACATCAATATTGTTTTTTGAATAACTGTATGTATGCAGGTCAGGACAGATTCAGAAGAAGGATTCCCGCCAGAATCATGAGAAAGCAGGGAATGCGCTTTGGGCTGAACGGAACTTTTGGAACATGAAACATTCCGTAGTGATCAATGACTGCGGACATGCAGAGCTGTCCGGCTACAGACAGGCAGGTCGTAACGGCGGCTCCCAGGATTCCGACGCACCAGCTGCTGACGGACACCAGAAGGACACCGAAGAATCCGGCGGAATACAGATACCAGGGCATACCGCGCAGGGTGACCTTTTTCCGGACTGCCAGAAGGATGTAAAGGATCAGCAGGATGCCGCCGGAAGCGTGGACCACGAGGCTGACCCCCCAGAGGCTTACCGATTCTGCCAGAAGTCCGTTGAAGCTCATCATGGCAGACTGCAGGATGCCCGCCAGAAGTACAAGAAATGAATACATGGTGTTGGATCTCCTTTATTTGTATTTTGTCAGGTTTTCTGTTTATTGTAGCTGGCTTCACCGTTGCCGGCAAGGGTGATTTTGCCCGGCGGTGATTCGTAATAATAAGTGCAGACCATTCTGCCTTCTTCTGCCATATTATATATGGAAAACAGGATGTATTCAAGAGTTCTTTATCAGATGAGACACAGGAAAAACCGTATTCTCTGGAATGATGGTTTTTCTGCCGGGATTTCAGCAGGCCCTCAGATTCTTGTGAATAAAATGTCAAAGGAACATCTGACAGCGATTTGCCGTTATACCGCGGAGAAAAGTGAACAAAGAAGGGCCCACAGTGTTTGACACTGTGGGTCTTTCTTAATGGAATCATGAAATCATTTACACTGTGCCTGTATTGTAGACATGTTTCTTTAAAAAGCATAGTGCTTATGAACGTGGCTTCCAGGATTTGTGAGCTTGCTTTGCGTGTGATTCTGTTTTCAGCAGGTGAGAATTGAAAATGGAAAAAATATCCACTATTTTTGTCTGATTATTATAATAAAATAAATTATTATACGAAAATCATACTGCAACTTTACAAATAAAAGTTAAAAAATAAAAATAATTTTTAAAATATTTGCATAGGGGATTGACAGAAAAAGAAAAAAATGCTACTGTATTTACTGTAAAGAAAAAATATTTTTTATAACACAGGAGGAAAGGGTATGGAGGGAAATGCAGACGCTTCAGTAAGAAGAAATACAAAGTTTGCGTATATGGTGAATGCACCGCTGATTATCTATATGATGTGTGTGCTGGCCGTTCCCATGATCTGGGGAATATCCTTGAGCTTTACGAACAAGACGATCGGCGGAGGGGCGGATTTTATCGGACTGAAGAATTATATTACATTACTTCAGGATAAAGAATATCTGAATTCTCTGCTGAATACAGTGAAGTTCACATTTTTCTCGATCGCGGGAAAACTGGTCTTTGGAACACTGATGGCGCTGGCTCTGAATGTGAAGTTCAGGGGGAGGAATATTGTAAGGGCGTTGCTTCTGATCCCGTGGACACTGCCCAACATCGTGGCAGTACTGAACTGGAGATGGATTTTTGCAGCTACCGGTGGTATCGCGAACTATCTGCTTAAGGGTCTGCATCTGATCGATCAGGATCTGATCTGGTTCGGTTCTGCGGGGTTGGCAATGACGACGATCATCATGGCAAATGTATGGCGGGGGACTCCATTCTTCGGAATCTCCATCCTGGGTAAGCTGCAGACGATACCGGGGGATTATTATGAAGCAGCTGCCATGGATGGGGCGAACATTTTCCAGCGTTTCTGGTATGTGACGCTGCCGGAGATCAAGGATGTTATTCTTTTATCCATGTTGATGTCTACCATATGGACAATCAACGAGTTTGAATCTGTGTGGCTTCTGACGGGGGGTGGACCAAACGGTTCCACGGAGGTTATGAACGTATTCAGCTACAAGACTGCCATGACCAGCATGCAGCTTGGAAAAGGAATTGCAGTTTCTGTACTGGCTATGCCGGTATTTATGATACTGATCTATTTCCTGTCTAAGAAGATGCTCGGAGAGGAAGAGACAAAAAGGAGGAAAAAGGCATGAGGACGAAAAAAAGCGTGGCGATTTTAAGCCGGTTGTTTATTGCGCTTTGTCTGGTGATCTCTCTGGCTCCGATCTACTGGATGCTGAATACATCTTTCAAAGGACAGACAGAGATCTACAGCCGTATTCCGACCCTGTTCCCGCAGGATTTTACGATGGAATCCTATCAGACGCTGATCACAGGCACTGCGTTTTTAAACGGTCTTAAGAACAGTCTTCTGGTGGCGGCAGTGGTATCGGCATTTTCCCTGCTGGTTGCATATCCGGCAGCCTATACACTGGCGCGGATCAGGTTCAGGGGAAGACAGTTTTTTTCCAGAGCAATCCTTTTTACGTATCTGCTTCCCACATCAGCCCTGTATATTCCGCTTTATATCTTTGTAGCGCGGGTGGGGCTTACCGATAACATTCTGGGACTGATGCTGATCTATCCGACTTTTACACTGCCGTATGTATCATGGATTCTGATCCCTCATATTGCTTCGATTCCGAAGGATATCGAGGAGGCGGCTACTGTGGACGGCTGTTCCAGACTGCGCATCATGTATCAGATTATATTCCCTTTGGCATTGCCGGGTATCATATCGACAACAATCTTTGCTTTCGCAATGTGCTGGGGTGAATATTTATATGCACTGGTAAATGTCACAAAGACTTCCATGCAGACCTTCCCGCTGGTGATTGCCGGTCTGATCTTTGGGGATATGTACCCATGGGGACAGCTGATGGCAGGAGCGATTCTGGCCTGTGTGCCGATTCTGATTATCTATATGTTTGCATCAGGATCGCTGACAGGCGGAGCAACCGAAGGCGGAGTGAAAATGTAAAGGGTACAAAAACAGCAGTTGCAGAAACAGCTGCAAAACTCAAATGAAGGAGGAAAAGAGAAACTATGAAAGCAAAAAAGATGATGGCACTGGTACTGACAGCAGTGATGAGCCTGTCGCTGGCAGCATGCGGAGAGAAAGGCGATACAGGTGCGGCTCCGGCTTCTGACGGCAGCGCGGAAGTACAGAATACCGGTAAGGAGCTTACCATCTGGGTAGAGAAAGTGTTCAGCGATGACGCAAATACCGCCATGGAGAACCGGATCAAACAGTTCGGCGAAGAGACCGGAATTAAGGTCAACTATGAGTTTATCGGAGCCACGGATTTTATGACCAAGTTGAATGCAGCCATCGAGGCAGGGACCAATGTGCCGGATATCACAACATCAGCCGTGACCAAAGTACTGAACTATTATCCGGATATTCCATACAGGGATGTCACTGACCTGGTGGAGGAGGTCCATGGAGAGCGTCCTTATTTCCAATCCATCTATGAAGGAAATAAGATCGATGGAAAGAATTATTTTGTACCTTATACCAGTTCCTCCTGCATGATGTTTGTCAGAAAAGACAAACTGGCGGAAAAAGGGATCACCGGGATGCCGACGACCTGGGAGGAAGTATTTGAAGTAGCGGCACAGGTGTCGGATCCGGATAACGGATTCTATGGGCTTGGAATCGGCTGTGGGCCTACCGATGAGGACGGAGAGAACATGTTCCGTACGATCATGTGGAATTACGGATCTTATTTGTTTGATAAAGAGGGTAATATCACTGTGGACAATGCAACGACCGTAGAACTGCTTCAGAAATATAAAGAAATGTATGATGGCGGAGTCATTCCGCGTGCAGCAAGCACCTGGGATCCGGGTGGGAATAATTCATCCTATCTTATGGGGGAATCTGCTATCGTATTTAATGCACCTACCCTGTATAATGCGCTGAGAACAGATGAAGCCAACAAAGAACTGTTTGAGAATACAGAAGTACTGACACCTCCGGGGGGACCGGACAACAATACGACGCTGGGATTCTGTACCGGCTTTGCAATTATGGAGGCATGTGACGATGTAGACAGTGCAACGCAGCTGGTGAAATACATGCTGGAAAAAGAGTGGTACAACGAATATGTAGGCATTACTGCGCCGGTGTTTGCGCCGCTGTTTGAGGACATCAAAGAAGAGGCAGAATGGAGTGACGGCATCAACGCCCAGGTGATCAGCTATGCAGAAAATGCCGCGGGATACTATGGTTATCCGATCGAAAATCTGAAAGGGCGTGCGGTAGCAGCCAAACATTATTTCACATTCCCGATTGCGGAGATGATGAACAAGGTCGTGACGGGAACCATGACTCCGGAAGAAGCAGTTGCGCATGCGAAGAGCAAGATCGAGGAAGTACAGTCTACTGTTAAGTAGAAGCGTGGGAATGCCAGGTGGGCGGGCTGTCGGTTATCTGCCGACATCCAGTCCGACCGGGATGTGAGAAAGGGTAAGAAAAATGAGTACAACAATTTGGTTGAATCTGGATGAGCAGAAGGTGGATGTAACCTGCCTTGACCGGCGTTTTGCAGAGAAGGGATATCACTTTATCAAGAAGCCGGTTCCTGCAGGAGATGAGGCTGCTGCGATTGAGATGGGGAGCCAGGCAGATATCGTGATCAGTACCTGGGAGCCATGGAATGTCCGAACGCTGCCGGCAGTAAAAGGAAAGGTAAAATATATCGTGCGGTATGGTGCCGGCCTTGATAACATTGACATACCGGCGGCTACTGCACAGGGAATCCCGGTAGGGAATGTTCCGGGGGCCAATGCAGCGGCAGTGGCGGAGACTGCGCTGATCCATATTCTGAATGCCGGAAGACGTTTCTGCCATTGTGTAGAAGGGTGTCGCCGGGGGAACTGGCCATCTACGATCACAGGAAATGAACTGGATGGAAAGGTGGTCGGGCTTCTGGGATTTGGCAATATCGGCAAACAGCTGGTTCGTATGCTGAAAGGCTTCGAGGTACAGGTGATGGTATACGATCCATATCTGCCAAAGGAGGCTGCAGAAGCACAAGGCGTCGTATTTGTTGACAATATGGATGATATTTTTCGAAAAAGTGATATCGTAAGTCTGCATATTCCTCTGACCGAAGAAACGGTCGGGCTGGTTGACCGGGAGAAGCTGGCGCTGATGAAGCCAACGGCTTATCTGATCAATACATGCAGAGGAAAGGTCGTCAGGGAGCAGGATCTGATCGATGCGCTTAAGGAAGGAAAGATCCAGGGCGCCGGGCTGGATGTACTGGATAGGGAGCCGCCTGCTTTGGATAATCCGTTGCTTCAGATGGACAATGTGTTCATTACTTCGCATATGGGTGCTGCTTCTCTGGAATCCGAGTATCGGTCTCAGGTGATCATTGCAGACTGTATTGATGCTTTTGTAAATGGAGAGATTCCGTACAACGTAAAAAATAAAGAAGTCTTTGACAGAGGCTGATGACAGCGCCGGGGGCGCAAGGGTATAACATTAGAAAAAGAGGAAATCAATATGGGACGTTTAGAAAAATATAAAGGGATATTTCCGGCATTTTATGCCTGCTACGATGAGAAAGGGGACGTGAGCCCGGAAAAGACGCAGGCATTCGCCCGATATCTGATCGACAAGGGGATCCAGGGTCTGTATGTGTGCGGAAGCTCCGGAGAGTGTATCTATCAGAGTGCGGAAGAGCGCATGGTGATCCTTGAAAATGTTATGAAAGCGGCAAAAGGGAAGGTAACGATCATTGCACATATCGCAGCTTTGAATACAAGGGACAGTATCCGGCTGGCAAAGCATGCAGAAGCATGTGGGGCGGATGCTGTGGCAGCGATTCCACCAATCTATTTCGCACTGCCGGAACATGCGATTGAGCGTTACTGGTCAGATATGGTGGATGCCACGGATCTGGATTTTATCATCTACAATATCCCGCAGACAACGGGATATGCACTTTCCATGAATCTGTTTCAGCGCATGCGTCGGAATAAGAAGGTGATAGGTGTGAAAAATTCTTCCATGCCGGTGCAGGATATTCTGAATTTTAAGGCGGCAGCAGGAGAGGATCTTATTATTTTCAACGGACCGGATGAGCAGTTTGTGGCAGGCAGGGTTATGGGAGCGGACAGCGGGATCGGCGGAACTTATGGTGTGATGCCGGAGCTTTTCCTGAAAGCAGACGAATATGTGAAAGCCGGTGATTTTAAGAAGGCACAGGCAGTTCAGTTTGCCATAGATGAGATTATCGGTGTGATGTGCAGCTGCCAGGGAAACCTGTATGCCGTGATGAAGGAAATTCTGAAGAGAAACGGAATGGATATTGGAGGAGCAAGGCTTCCGTTGCCGCCGGTTGTTCCTGATGATATGGAAAAAATTGAGAAAGCTGACAGCCTGATCCGGCGTGCAGTTGCAACGCTGTAGGAGGTCTATGAAGAAGAGGATTGTATGTTTTGGGGACTCCAATACATGGGGATATGATGCAGACACTGACGGAAGATATCCTGATGATGTTCGGTGGACCGGTGCGCTTCAGAAAGCACTTGGAACATCGTATACGGTTATCGAAGAAGGACTCTGCGGAAGGACCACAGTGCTGGAGGACCCTTTGAATGAAGGAATGAGCGGACTTGCCTATCTGTATCCATGTCTGATGTCGCATGCTCCAGTGGACTGTCTGGTAATTATGCTGGGGACTAATGACTGTAAAGAACGGTTCCATATGACACCTGAAAATATTGCGGATGGTATGAAGAGACTGGTCAGGAAGGCAAAAGTGATTCCGGCATGGAGAGAGGAAGCGAAGATTCTGGTCATTGCTCCCGGAGCCATTGAAAAGGAATGTGAAACTTCTTCCGTGGGCTGTGAAATGGGTATATGCAGTGAGAGATCAAAGAAACTGGCAGTCTGTTACAGGCAGATGGCAGAAGAGACAGGTTGTGATTTTCTGGATGCAGGAGAGGTGGTTCGGATGAACCGGATCGATTATATGCATCTGGATGAAGAAAGCCACAGGAGGCTGGCAGCCTGCCTGACAGAATATTTCAGAAAGGAAGGTTGAACGTGGGAAAGACGATTGAAAATATCAAAGGAGGACTGATCGTATCCTGCCAGGCGCTTCCGGAGGAACCGCTGCATTCCGCTTATATCATGGGGCGGATGGCAGTGGCCGCAAGGGAAGGCGGAGCAGCCGGTATCCGGGCGAATACGAAAGAGGATATTGCAGAGATTAAAAAGAATGTAGACCTTCCGGTCATCGGTATCGTGAAGAGAAACTACCCGGACAGCAGGATCTATATCACACCGACCATGCAGGAGGTGGAAGAGCTGATGGAAGTAAAACCGGAGATCATCGCGTTGGATGCTACAAATACTGTGCGTCCGTGCGGGCTTGACCTGGAAACATTTTATGATCAGATTCGCAGCAGATATCCTGACCAGATGCTGATGGCGGACTGTTCGACCGTAGAGGAAGCGTTACAGGCGGACCGGATGGGATTCGATTTTATTGGGACGACACTGGTAGGCTATACAGAACAGAGCCGGGAGCTTAAGATTGAGCAGGATAACTTTTCCATTATTCGGGAGATACTTGATAAGGTTTCTCACCGGGTCATTGCGGAAGGGAATATTAACACTCCAGAGAAGGTCCGGAAGGTCATGGATCTGGGTGTTTACAGCGTAGTGGTAGGTTCAGCGATTACGAGGCCGCAGCTGATTACCAGAAGCTTTGTGCAGGCACTGGCATAGTAGATGGGAAGCGCAGATGAAGAGATATATATGCGTGGATATAGGCGGTACATCGATGAAATATGGTATTGTGGACGAAGAAGGCGCTTTTCTGAAGAAGTCTGCCATGGATACCCGGGCTTCGGAAGGGGGAGAGGCGATTGCGGCAAAAGTGGAAAATATCGTCGAGAAACTCCGAAAGGACGGTGAGCCGGAGGGAATCTGTATATCTACAGCAGGAATGGTGGATACGGAGGAGGGGAAAATACTGTATTCGGCGCCACTGATTCCGGAATATACCGGTATGCGCTGGAAGAAACGTCTGGAGGACCGGTACCGGGTTCCCTGCGAAGTGGAAAATGATGTGAACTGTGCCGGACTTGCGGAATATATCTCCGGGGCGGCAAAAGGCAGTCACGCAGCCGTATGTCTGACCATCGGCACAGGAATCGGGGGATGTGTGCTGCTGGATGGAAAGGTGTACCATGGAGCAGGAGGGAGTGCGGGCGAGGTTGGCTATATGCATATGGATGGCAGTGATTTTCAGACGCTGGGAGCCGCCAGCATTCTGTGCCGCAGAGTGGGCGAGCGGAAAGGAGGAACGAAAGCCTGGACCGGACAGCAGGTATTTGAGGCGGCAAAGAAGCAGGATCCGGTTTGTCTGCAGGAAGTAGATGAGATGGTTGATGTACTTGCCAGGGGGATCTCCAATATCTGTTGTGTCCTGGATCCGGAGGTGGTGGTGCTGGGAGGCGGCATCATGGCTCAGGCGGATTTCTTAAAACCGCGGCTTCTGAAGGGGCTTGAGAAATATATGAATCCGGTCATGGCAAAACACACAAAACTGGCTTTTGCACATCATGGAAATGATGCGGGGATGTTGGGAGCCTTCTACCACTTTTGTCAGAAGCACATGAAAAAATGATGTAGGAAACTACATCATTTTTTCTGTAATAACCTGAGAAGTTTTCTTTTTATTCTCAAGCGCCCGGTCTCCCAGCAGCCGATAAACCTCCGCATACAGGATGTCAACCAGAAGGAGCTGGGACATTTTATTGGAAATAGAGCCGCCTTCCATGGGACCTTCATTGGCTCCGCAGGGAAGGATCACATCACAGTATGCAGCAGCCGGGGTCTTCAAAAACATGGTCGCAAAGACTACATGAGCGTTGTTGGTATGACAGATCCTGGCGATCTCGATACAGTCCTTTGTGATTCCGGAGTTACAGAAGATAATGGCGAGATCCTCTCTTCCCAACAGTGCTGCCTGAGTAAGCTGGATGTGGCTGTCGCTGTTATATACAATATTGGGCAATATTTTGAGAAATTTGTTTTTGGCTTCATTTGCAGTCGTTCCGGAACCGCCGAAACCAAAAAAGTGGGTACTTCTGGCGGAAAGGATCAGGTCAACGGTTCGGGAGATTGCATCAAAATGAAAAGATCCAAGTGCACAATCCAGCGCATTTTTGTAAATCTGAAGGATTCTTCGGGAAGTATCTTCGCAGCCGGAGGAATTCAGAAGATTGATGGTATCTCTGGACTGGGTGCAGTCAGGAAGAGATGTGCTCAGAGCCAGAGACAATTTGAAATCCTGATAGCCGTTCAGAGAGAGTGTTCTGCAGAAGCGAAAGACGCTGGTCTCGCCCACATTGCATATTTTCGCAAGATCATTGATCGTAGCATGGAGGAGATCCTGAGGTCTGGAAAGTACAATATCTGCTACTTTTTTCTCGGCCCTGGTCATATTTGGATATGCAATGGTGATCTCATTCATCAGGTTAGTCGTTGCCATAATAACCTCCTGTAAACTTTTCTTTTTATTGTACCACAAAGGAAAATTTTTTCAATAAATAAAAAATAATTTTTTTATATAAAATGCTGACGTTTTCATGGTTAAAACAGCTGCTGTGATACAGATCATGAAAACACGGTAGAAAAAAGAAAGTGACTATGGTATAATGTCTGCAAAACAAAAAGGTATCCAACATCTCCCGCAGAAGCAGGGAACTGTCAGATACCGGACAAGGAGGATATTATGTCAACACCACATAACGCAGCGAAGATGGGGGATATTGCAGAGACGGTATTACTGCCGGGAGATCCTCTGCGCGCAAAAGTGATTGCGGAGCGCTTTCTGACGGATGCCGTGCAGTTCAATACGGTGCGTAACATGTTCGGATATACAGGCACTTATGAAGGAAAACGGGTGTCGGTTATGGGAACCGGCATGGGGTGTGCATCCATCGGTATCTATTCTTATGAACTGATTCATATGTACGGTGTAAAGAATCTGATCCGGATCGGTTCCTGCGGAGGCATGCAGGAGTATGTGAAGCTGGGGGACATCGTCATGGCCGCCGGTGCCAGCACGGATACCAATTATGCCCATCAGTATCACCTGCCGGGCAGTTTTTCTGCTGTAGCTTCCTTTGATCTTCTGAGCATGGCCGCGGAAGAGGCAGAGAAGAATCAGTTCCCGTATATTGTGGGAAATGTGCTTTCTTCCGATATCTTCTATAATGAAACGCCGGAGTGGAAAGACTGGGCGAAGATGGGGATTCTGGCCGCGGAAATGGAAAGCTTTGCACTGTACTGCAATGCGGCGCGTGCCGGTGTCCGGGCGCTTGGAATCTTTACGGTGTCGGATTCTATGGTTTCCAATGAGGAAATGTCCGCCGAAGAGCGTCAGAACGGTTTTACCAATATGATGAAGGTGGCTCTGGGAGTCGCTGTGCGCCTGTGAAAAAGGCGTGGGAACTGGCAGGAGAGCTGTACTGGAATGCAAAGCCGACCGTGCTCTCCGAAGAGGATCAGACCTGGACGGCCAATCTGGAGACACAGAAGTTTTATGATCAGATCTTAAGCCTGGACTGGGCGAGCAACGTGCCGGGATCCGGAGCGCCGGAGCGGATCATGGTGGCTGCGGTGCAGGCGCTGGAGAACCGGGGATATCAGGCGGGCGCCCGTGCGTATCAGCTTCTGGAAGAAGGAATACAGGCGCATGCAGACGGCGATTACATAAATCTTCACAGGATATCCGCAGAGCTTCGCCATGAACTGGCGCATGCAGAGAAGGAGGAAACGTCCGATTACTGGAAATACACACCGTATACTTCTTTTGAACAGTACGAAAAGGCCGTGCAGTTTCCGGAGGCGGTTTTTGTGGATGTGGAAACGCCGGAGTTTCGGGACAGGCTGAAGGCAGGGTGGCTGTCGCAGCTGATCGGGGCGGCCATGGGTACTATGGTGGAGGGCTATACGTCACAGAATCTTTATGAAGCATTCGGCGAAGTATACGAGTATCTGCGGGAGCCCAATACCTATAACGACGACATTACCTATGAACTGGCGTTTCTGGATGCTTTTTCCAGATCCGGCTATGAAGTGACCTCGAAGGAGATCGCTCTTTCCTGGGCAGGGCTTGTGCCCTGCGGATGGTCGGCGGAGGAGATCGCCCTTCGGAATATCAAAAGCGGGATTCTGCCGCCCCGGAGCGGTACGTTTCACAATCCGTTCTGTGAGTGGATCGGCGCGCAGATGAAAGGCGGCGTCTGCGGTATGGTGGCTCCCGGCGATGCATATACGGCGGCCAGGCTTGCCTGGGCGGACGGAGAGGTGGCGCATGCGAATAACGGGATTCTGGGGGAAGTCTTCAATGCGGTGCTGACAGCGCTTGCTTTTACAGAACCGGATGTGCGTACTCTGGTGCGCCGCGCCATGGACCTGATTCCGGCGGATAGTGAATACCATTCGGTGGTTTCCTTTGCCTGGAAATGCTGTGAGCAGTACGAAGACTGGCGCCAGGCGCTGGCCGACTGTCAGGAACGATATAAAAAATACAACTGGATCCACGCCTATCCCAACGCCTGCTGTGAAGTGATTGCGCTTTACTATGGGAACGGCGACTATACGGAGACGCTCCATATCGTGACCATGTGCGGTGTGGATGCAGACTGCAATGCAGGCATGATCATGCCGGTTTTGGCAATCCAACAGGGAATGCGTATCATTCCAGAGAAGCTGGTTCACCCGGCGTTTCACGAGTTGATCACCTATATGAGGGGGATCAGCAGACGGACGCTGGACGAGCTGGTGGACGATACTTTAAACAGCATAAAGCATGCGAAAAACAAGGAGGAAGTCTAATATGAAGAAAAAAGTATTAGCAATGCTGCTGGCATCCGCCATGGCCGTGTCCATGACAGCCTGCGGCGGAAATGACAATGCGAACACACAGGAGCCGGCTGCCGAGGACAGCACGGAGGCGCCGGCAGAAGGAGACGGCGCTTCCGGGGAAGAATCTGCATCTTCCGGCGAGACTTACCGTGCGGCGCTGCTTCTGAACGGAACGCTTGGCGACAAATCGTTCTACGATTCTGCCAATGAAGGTCTGACCAGACTCCGGGACGAGCTGGGCGCCGATGTGTTTGATTTCAAGGTAGAGCAGATGGGCGGAACGGCAGCGGACGAGTCCAAATGGGAGCCGACTCTTCTGGATTACTGCGATTCCGGTGAATACGATGTCATCATCATGGGAACCTGGCAGATGGCAGATCCGCTGGCCAAAGCGGCAGAGCAGTATCCGGATCAGAAATTTATGTTCTTTGATGAGCAGTTTGATTTCGAAGGCAACGGAAATCCAACCAACATCTACAACATTCTGTACAAGCAGAATGAGGTGTCCTATCTGGTCGGTGCAGCGGCAGCCATGATGACAACCGATGAGACCATCGAAGGAATCGATCCTTCCACGAAGAAGATCGGCTTCCTGGGCGGCATGGACAATGCGGTGATCAACGATTTCCTGAAAGGATACGAGCAGGGCGCCAGGGATGTGGATCCGGAGATGGAGATTGTCGTAGGCTGGGTAGGAGACTTTGTAGACTCCACCAAGGGTAAGGATATCGCGCTGGGACAGTACCAGAGCGGCGTGGACGTAGGATACAATGTGGCAGGCAATGCCGGACTTGGACAGATTGAGGCAGCCGGCGATACGAATCTGTATGCATTCGGTGTGGACTCTGACCAGGCGTCCCTGCTTCCGGATTATGCGAAGAATATCCCCACCTCTGCACTGAAGAACGTAGGCAATTCCCTGTATCGCGCCATCAATCTGGATCTGGAAGGAAATCTGGAGTATGGTACAACAGAAGTACTCGGTTTTGCGGAAGGCGGCGTGGAACTTGTAAAGGACGCTCATTACGAAGAGATGCTTCCGGAGAATATCCGCACCACGCTGGATGAGCTGGAGCAGAAGATCATCAGCGGCGAAATCGTAGTGGATACAGCCATCAAGAGATAAGCAAGCGACAAAAGGATTTGGGACGGAGCTGCTGGATTCTGCGGCAGCTCCATTCAGGTCCGGAGAGGGTAGAGGTGGCCTGTTTGGAAAATAAGACCGTATTGCAGATGAACCACATCATGAAGATCTATTCCAATGGTGTGGTGGCAAATGAAGATGTGAGCATAGAACTGAAAAAGGGGGAGATCCATGCTCTGCTGGGAGAAAACGGCGCCGGAAAAAGTACGCTTATGAAGGTGCTGTTCGGAATCGAAAGCCCGGATGAAGGGCAGATTCTTCTGGATGGAAAGGAGACGCAGATCCGGTCTCCGCAGGATGCCATCAGCAAGGGCATCGGCATGGTGCATCAGCATTTTATGCTGGTGCCGTCACTGACCGTGGCGGAAAATATTATTCTCGGAGTCGAACCGAAAAAGAGGATGTGTCTGATCGACATGGAGAAGGCGATCCAGGAAGCGGAAGAGATCGCAAAGAAATATAATTTTGACATTGATGTAAGAGCGAAAGTAGAAGAGATCCCGGTGGGGATCAAGCAGAAAGTGGAGATCTTAAAGGCGTTGTACCGGGGAGCGGATATCCTGATCCTGGACGAGCCCACAGCCGTGCTGACGCCGCAGGAGACGGACGAGCTGTTCGTTCAGCTGGAGAAGCTCCGGGACAGCGGGCATACGATCATCTTCATCTCCCATAAGCTGGATGAGATTAAAAGGATCTGCGACCGTGCGACCATCATGAGAAGCGGCAGAAGCATGGGAACCTATGAAGTAAAGGATATTTCCACCGAGGAGATGTCCAGGCTGATGGTGGGCAGGGAAGTCGTCCTGACCTTTGATAAAAAGCCGGCGTCGCCCGCTGCCGTAGTGATGAAAGTGAGAAATCTGTCAGTCCGGAACGGACAGGGCGTACTGAAAGTGGACGGCCTTTCCTTTGACCTGCGGGGCGGAGAGATCCTGGGGATCGCGGGCGTGGAAGGAAACGGCCAGTCAGAACTGATTGATTCCCTGACCGGACTGAATAAAAGTTATAGAGGAAATATTCAGATCAAAGATACGGATATCGAAAAGAGCAGCATCAAGGATATCCGGGAACTGAAGCTGGCGCATATCCCGGAGGACCGCATGACCAGCGGCTGTGCCGGAAATCTGAATATTCTGGAGAATCTGTTCTCCAATCAGTATACAGATCTGGCCTATTCCGGGAAAATACTTCTGAAGATGAAGAAGATCCAGGAGCGTTCGGAAGAACTGATCCGGGAATATCTGGTCAAATGCAGATCCTGTAAACAGAATGTGGGTATGCTTTCCGGCGGAAATATCCAGAAGGTGATCGTGGCAAGGGAATTTTCCACAGAACCGGATATCATCATTGCCAACCAGCCCACCCGGGGCGTGGATGTGGGAGCGGCGGAATTCATCCGCAGACGTCTGCTGGAATTTCGGGACGCAGGCTGTGCCGTGCTTCTGGTGTCGGCGGACCTGAATGAGGTGTTCTCTCTGAGTGATCGCTTGGCGGTCATGTATAAGGGAAAATTCTCCGGCATGTTCACGGATGTGGCGGCAGTGACGGAGGAAGAGCTGGGCCAGTACATGCTGGGGCTGAAGCATCAGGAAAAGCAGGAGGGTGTGATCTATGAATAGTGCAAAACGTTTTGATATGTTCCGTATGTTTTTTTCCGTGCTGATTGCGCTTCTGATCTCTTTTGTCATTATCTTTTTTGTCAGTGAAGAGCCGGTGACAGCCATTGCAACGCTGATCACAGGGCCTTTTAAGAGCAAACGGAATATGGGCAATGTGATTGAGTCCATGGTGCCTTTGATCTTCACGGGAACCGGCGTCTGCATCATGTTCTCCGCAAATCAGATCAATCTGGCAACAGAAGGAGGGTTTCATCTGGGCGGCCTGGTGGCTGCAGCCGTGGCACTGAAACTGGGGCTTCCGGCAGGTTTAAGCCCCGTTGCGGCCATCTGTCTGGCGGCGCTGGCAGGTGCCGCATTCTGTACGATTCCGGCGATTATGAAAATCAAAACCGGTTCTCCGGAGCTGGTGTCGTCGCTGATGATCAACTACCTGTCCCTGTGGCTGTGCACGTTTATTCTGATGTATACGCTGCAGGATCCCAGCGTGGGTTCCGCGTCCTACAAGCTTCCGGCAGAATCGGAGCTTCCCATAATCATTGGGGGAACCAATATTCATGTGGGGCTTCTGCTGGCGCTTCTGGTGGCAGTGCTTGGTTATGTGTTTCTGTTCAAGACCCGTACCGGATATGAGCTTCGCCTGACCGGTGAAAATGAGAGTTTTGCCCGTTATTCCGGGATCAATATTGTGAAGGTGGTGCTGATCTCCCAGATGGTGGGCGGCATGATTGCCGGCATGGGCGGCGGCGTGGAGCTTTTAAGCCCCATTTATTCCAGATTTTCCTGGACAGCCCTTCTGGGCTATGGCTGGGATGCGATTATTATCTGTACGCTGGCAAGGAAAAATCCGCTGTATACGCCGCTGGCGGCGCTGTTTCTGGCATACCTGCGGACCGGTGCGTCGATCATGGCGCGTTATACGGATGTCACGCTGGAGATCGTGCAGATCACTCAGGGCATCATCATTCTTCTGGTGGTGGCGGAGCAGTTTTTAAGCGGTATGAGGCACCGGATGATTGCAAGGGAAGCGAAAGCGTCCTTAAAAGAAGGGGAGGTGGCGTAAGATGCTGCAGAATTTACTGAGTCCTGACTTCTTTAACGCAATTTTGCGGGCGACGACGCCGATCCTGTTTGCGGCGCTGGCTTCTTCCGTTGCGTCCAAATCCGGCATCACCAATATGGCGCTGGAGGGCATTATGCTGTTTTCCGCGCTTTTTGGCGTGATTTTTTCCGCTGCGACCGGAAACTGGGCGGCAGGCCTTCTGCTGACCATGGCGGCAGGGGGGATCATCGGGCTTCTGCTGGCGTTCTTTGTACTGAATCTGAAGACGGATGAGATTCTGGCAGCCATTGCCATCAATCTGATGGCCACAGGCGGCACCGTGCTTCTGATGCTGGCGGTATCCGGAGACCGGGGTTCGTCCACTTCCATTTCCAGTGTATCGGCGCCTCGGCTTGTGATTCCCCTGGTTGACCGGATCCCGTTTCTGGGTCAGATTCTCTCCGGTCAGAACGGGATGACCTGTCTGGCGCTTCTGGCGGTGGCGGTGATGCATGTGCTTCTCTACAAGACCCCGCTGGGACTGAAGATCCGGGCAGTGGGCGAGAACAGGAACGCGGCCGAATCCGTGGGAATCAGCGCCCGGAAGATTCAGTATATTGCGCTGATCTTAAGCGGCGTGCTGGCCAGCATGGGAGGATTCTTTCTGTCCGGCGGCTACATGAATATGTTTACAAAAGACATGTCAGCCGGGAAAGGATATATTGCTCTGGCTGCCAGCGCCATGGGCGCAGATACGCCGGTGGGCGCGTTCCTGGTGTCCCTCCTGTTCGGTGCGGCGCAGGCCCTTGCCAATATGATGCAGCTTACGGATATTCCCCATGAGCTGATCCAGATGGTGCCGTATCTGACAACGCTTGTGGGACTTGGAATCTACAGCTATGCCGGACGGAAGAGGCGGCAGAAGCTGGCAGGAAAATAAAGATCAGAACG
>ERZ778516.752-NODE-752-length-26500-cov-11.022197_pt1 | contig 26500 bp, 16 predicted proteins | sample MGYA00510342_ERZ778516 | MGnify/ENA primary metagenome ERZ778516 (study PRJEB29527, sample SAMN07138961) | mouse gut metagenome | material: feces | host: mouse | place: China:Nanjing | collected 2016-01-25 ... | reverse complement strand
TCGGTTTCGATAAATTCACTGCTCCACAATGTATAACTGACCTTTCGAGGCAGTGAATCGTTGTGGGCCTCACGATACATTTTGAGAGTATTATCTGCCAGAGTTTTTCCCTTTTCCCATGCTACAGCCGAAGGCGTTTCTTCTGCATTTATAGCAAACATATTTCTTCCGGTCGGCAAAACCAATGGATTGAGAACCGGGTCGCCGCCTGATGTCGGGGCGATAAAACCGCCATTCAAAGCATTGATAACCGATGCCAATTCATATTCGGGGCTGTTGGCCAACGCTTCGGCATAAAGACTGACATTCCTGACAGCGCGTTCAATCTCCATTATTGCCGTCGCTTTTTGTATCTCCTCTTTAGTGTATTTTGGCGCTGACATTGCCTTGGCTTTCGAGGTAGCTGCACCTTTATCTTTTGACTTTGATGAATTTCGCTTCATGGCGGCGCTCATTTTTGCAATGGCAGTGGAATCTGCTCCCATTTTCTTTGCCATTTCAATAGCTCTCTCCGGTGACATACCGGTGGCATTCATCATTTTCTTCATTTTGGTAGAGGGACTTTCTTTTCTTTCGGATAATTTAGCCGTAGGAGCGGCTATTGGCATGGACGACCCCATTACCATCATCTTCGAGAATAAGTCTTTTGAACCATTAATGTCTTCGGTAACAGCTCTGGCACTCTGCAAATCATTCATAGAAATGCCGGCAATTTTACAAATCTCAGCATCTGTAGCTAAGCGGTTCTCCGCAAGAATATTTGCTACAAGTGTGCGAGCTGGTGTCAAATATCGACCGGTGAATGCCAGTCCTTCAGACTTATTGCCCTTTATCTTGCCACGTTGTTTGTCAAGAGTAAGAAGGCTGTACGCTATCGGGTCAACAGTCATCGCCAATACAGTCGATTTCAGTTTATCCTTTTCGTATGGTATTCCCATAACATATAATGCGCCTGTGATTTTCTCATTGGCAAGTTCCTCTGCAAAACTCTCTATTCTGGAAATCTCACCTGCTGAGTAGGGTTTTGAAATAAGACTGTCCAATCGGAGTTCTCTATGTATTCCAAGCTCTACAACATACTTCTTCACGAGTCGTGATGCCGCATCAAGACGACTGTTGTCAGGATTATCTGATTCGGCTTCCTTATTATAGGATGCTATTGCATCAGTCAGGTTTTTGTAAATTCCACGTACATTGCTTTCCAAAAACGGAGGGGTAAGATAGTTTATGATTCCGGCATAGCTTCGGCGTTTTGCCATCATCGCTTCACCTACATTACTTGTGGAATAGATATAAAAATGAGGTATTGTGCCGACCAGTCTGTCTGACCAGTCACGACTGCTGAGTGCCACCTGCTTTCTCGGTGTAAACTCCAGTGAACCGTGTGCTCCAAAATGGATGATTGCATCGGCATTAAAGCCGTTACGTGCCCAAAGATAAGAAGCGACGTAAGCATGAGGGGGTGCCATATCCGTACCATGGACAATTTTGAAATCATCATTTCCAAGTCCGGCTGCCGTCTGAGGAATAAGGACAATATTGCCGAATTGAAGTCTGGCAAGTGCAAGATCTCCGTTGTCTGTCTTAAGACCATGACCGGGAAACTCACCATCAACAGCTGTTATCTCTTCCGACATTTCTTGACCGAGGTCATTTACAGCCCATTTTTCATAATCGGAGCGGGTTATAATCTCAGGATTGGCTTTTTTGACAAAATCAGACATTGCCCCTGTCGCGTAATTTCCGAATACCCGACCACGGTCATTGATCAATTTCTCAAACACTGCGAGTGATGAAGGAAGGTTATCCACTTTATATCCTTTCTGTTTGAGCCGGTTGAGCATATTGTATAAAGAGGGTGCGACCTCCAATCCTTCGGCGACAAGAGAATTTTGTCCGGGGCCTTTGAAGTAGAAAATTACAACTTTCTTCTCTCTATTGTACTTATGCCTTAGACTCACATAATTATTGACAGTCTCAACGAATTCAGTCAGTCGTTCAGGAATAGCTTTTATCACCGGCACTCCGTCGGTACCTTCAAACTGTGCAAATAGGGCGTAAGGTCTTATAGCACCATCAATATCGGGAGTCACGATACTCTGGGACATGAAACCGCCGTTCATACCCATCTTGTCATCCATCCATTCATCATAATCGCGATTGACATTCAATGGCGAAAACAGAGGTATATTCTTTTCTTTCAGATACTCCACGACGACATCGCCCATCCTTCCGTGAGCCATGTTTATCATTGCCGATGGGGAAATACTGTCTGTTATTCCGTTGTTGATTGCCTGCTGGATATTTGAAATGGGGTAAACGATGTTGCCTGTTGATTCCAATTCGGTTATCAATTCATCGGGGACCCCCATCTGTCCGGTCAGAATAATTTCAGGAGAGTTGGATTTAAGCAAATTGTTTTCATTTAGGAAGTTCCTATATTCAGACAATGAATCGAAATATAACATTTCATTGTCAGGATCCTTGAGGTCTTGGTGATAAAACATTCCGCTTGGTGCCTGTTTGGGGTCGCTGATTTCGCCAATAAACAGTTTTTTGCCATCTATATATTTTCTTACATAGTTGAGCATACTTCTATAATTCGTACGACCACCGCCTTGAAGATACTGTTTCAGAAATTCCGTGTCAACGGAATCGATTGATACGATATAATTGTCGGGATTTGTGGCGGCTGTCGTTATTACAGGTGTGCCGGACTCCGCTGCCTTTGACAATGACTCACGCTGCTCCTCGGTGATTCTCAATCCCATTCCATTGACAAATACCATATCGAATTTAGAGGCATTTTCTAAATCTTCGACATCAAGATTTTCTATCTTAATGAAAGAGTTATCATTGGCTTTACCGATTTCTCCGAGAGTGATTGGCTGATAGTTTACGAACGCTATTTTTGTGGATGATGCCATGCTTCTCCACGCAACAATAGCAACGGTAATTAAAATCACCACTGCTACTGATGCAAGAATTATTTTTTTTCTTGTCATTTTCATCTAAACATTGTGTCAATATCTAATGATACTCCTATCGACCAAGTCCGTCCAAGCGTAGGAAGTGAGTTCCAGTAATATACTTTAGGTCGATAGTTCAACAGATTGTCAATTATAAAATTGACATTTATCCCGCGCCATACCTCCTGTTGGAGCGTGAATTTCCAAACAGAATAAGCATTGTCTGTGTCATACTTTGATTCCGGCTTGGCAAGATACCTTCCGGATATACCGGCATAAAATTTATACGCACTGCATAAGCGTCTTTCATAATCCAGCCTCCAAGTCATGGAGTGTGGACGGGGATTGGAAAACTGAGAGTCAACGGTTCTTCCCATTGTATGCAGGTAATTGTAATTCAACGTCATTCCCAATCCCATTTGTAGTCTGTAACGTGCTGAAATATCTATGCCTGCTACTTTTACACCATCCTCGTTACAATAGATGGCTCCCGGCTCATTGGTCGAATCTCCCGGATAGTCAGTGGTGGTGATTCGGCTGTCATACCAGTTGAAATAGCCCATTGCATTCATGCTATAGGAACCGGCAAAAATACTGTTACGGATCTGACCATTATGCTCAAGCGCAAGATTGAAGTTGTGGCTTTTCTCCGGTTTAAGGTTAGGATTGCCATAAATCATCTGTATTCCTGCCATATCGAAATTCATATACATTTCTTTGAGGGTTGGAGCTCTGAAACCTCCGGCATAGTTAGCCCTCACTGAAAAACGGTTGAATTTGAACATAGTGGCAAGTCGGGCTGTGACCGAATTGTTTTTTGATTCCGAAAAATAATCCTCACGTACACTTGCTACAATATTCAGCCAAGACAATGGGTTATAGTCAAACTGAACAAAAGCATCAACTGAAGACTGTGAATGAGTTTCTCCACTTACGAACTGATAAGTCAGAAGATAATCATTCATGTAGTCGGCTCCAGCTGTTAATGCGTTATTCCCAAAGAACTGAGTATATAAAGCGTGAGCGATATGCTGACGATTACTATAGTCATGGTCGTGGGTGCGTCGGTCGTTTACATATCGTTGCTTATCGTACTGGTCGTAGCTGTATGATAATTCAAGAGTCTTTCCGACTCCTATATTCCATACTCCACGGAGCCCCGCAGTATAGTCAATATAGTGGTCGTCATAATTTATTCGAGTGCTCGTCCTATTGAAATATCCACCTCTTGCTGTCAGGCGTAGTGCATTCGATGGCTGGAAAGATAGTCGTTCCTTAATGTTGAATGTTCGTCCACCATATAAGTTTTGCAGATTCGATTCGGCATCAAATGCGTCAGTAAGCTTGACAGTTTCAGAAGTATTATACTGAAAGTTTGTGTTTGATGTCCATTTCCCAGAATGAAAGTTAAGGTCTGCGCCCGATCTCCATTCATTTCCGAGACTTCTATATCTTGAATTGAGATTGATACGCCATGGTTCTTTACTCTCACGGGTGATAAGGTTGACAACGCCACCTACGGCATTGGCTCCATATAACGCAGATGAAGCACCTTTCACAACTTCAACCTGACCGACATTGTCAAGATTGAGTCGGTTGAAGTCAATGTTGTCCATTGTCTCTCCGGCAAGCCGTTCTCCGTCAACAAGGAACAGAACGGATTTTCCACCAAAGCCACTCATATTTAATGATGTCTCCTGACTCATTGCGTATGTAAATTCAAGTCCCGGAAGCTCTTCTGTCAGCAAGTCCTGTATATTTGTTGCGTCAGTCTTGCGTATATCATCCGCAGTTATTAATCGTGTGACAACAGGAACATCTTTCAGAGCCTTTGGTGTACGGGTTGCAGTGACTACCACTTCCTCTAAGGCACCTATATCCGGAGTCATCCGTAACTCATGTTTGCCGGTATTGCTTTTTAATATAAATGTCTCTGTAAGGAATCCGATATATGATATCTGGAGCTTTGCAGTGGAGCCTTCTACACTAATACAGAAATCACCATCGGTGTTAGTCGTCGTAATCCTATCATTGGATGCCTTGACCGTTGCGCCTATCAACGGACTCCCCGTTTCATCGACCACCCGGCCGTTAAAGGTATCGGCGAGTCCGATGAAAGGGAGCGTTAGTCCGTAGATGGCAAGGAAAAATTTAGTTCTTTCCATTGCCGTAGTGAGTTACTGTTTCAGAGCTGTTGAAGAACAAATCATCGGCATAGGCATTGCACCATATTGAAGATTGAACTTCAGATTCAGGGTCTTGTCCTGAACTGTGCCGGAGAAGGTACACGTGTAGGACTTTCCCGCATCGGTCTGACCGGAAATTTCTGTAGTAGCCAGAGTGACCACGTCATTTGCTTCTGTTACTTTTACTCCGGTGAGAGTTATTGACGGCAATGCCATAGGCGCTTCGCCAAAAGCAGGAAGTACAACAGAAACAGTTGATTCATCTGTAGCGTTGACAGTGAACGTCTTGTTCTCGAATATCGAGGCACTGCCCATCACCGTACATTCCAGATCACCGGCGTATGAACCCTGAATTGTTTTTGCTGCGGGAACCGCAGGCTCGTCTTTGTCGTCGCTGCACGACGAGAATGTTGTCAAGAAGACAACCGCCATCATTGTGGCAAAAAGAAACTTGATTTGTTTCATGTGATTAAAAAATTATTGGTTTATGTTATGTGAATTTTTGATTTTACGACTTATGATATAGCCTGATGCCAGAACAGACAATATTATCAAGCCAGACAGAAAGACGAACAGATTTGATATCGGGCCAAGGAATGATGAATAACATCTTCCGACATGAAGTTCCAAAGCGAAATTCCATAAAGACATTGGTTGGTCTCTCATGTCACTGCCCATAGGATGCAGTTCTTCTGTACCTTTGGCATAATCAAATAGGATAGGCTTATATGTATCAGTACTATAGCCACACACTATGTTGTTTGCCAATCCAAATGAATTTCGTCTATTGGGGTCAACAATAGTGTTATCATGAAAAGTATAGCATTTCCCCTCATTGGGTTTCCAACGATAGATTCCGCTAAAAGACCCGACGATCCATACTCCCGGGGCTTCTCTATAAAATACGTTGACACCCATCGGACTTACTGCTGGGCTTTTATCCGAACGGATAATGACTGGATTTGATGAAAAATCCTTTAATTGCACGAATCCTTTCGATGTTGAAATCATCCAATTTTGATTATCTTCATCCCAGCGTATAGCACGGAGTTTATCATGCCAATAGTTATCAGTATCAAGACTCGATCCGGGAAGCGGTGATGTCTTTGTCATGACAAAAGGTATCATCAATGGTGGGCGTAAACACATTCCTGTAAACACTACAAGTATCGTAAGGACAATAGTGAAATAGCCGATTAGATTATGCCATTTGAAATTCCATTTTAGAATCTTCGCTGGAAGGGTTGCCTTATGACTGTGACGAATAGAAAATGGCAAGATAAACAGGATAATACCCGTCAAAGACAGGATTATCAATACTATGGCTATAATATCAACAACAATCCTACCTGGTAGCCCCCACAGCTCACCACTATGCAGATTCCAGATTGTCTTAAAAAGACTTATTTTATTATCCTCATCAAATGGAGCCTGTAAAGTTGACTCCTTAATATCATCATGTGATACTCTATAGATGTTTGAACGAGTAAGGACAATTATTCCTGAGTTGTCAGGTGTAGATGAAATATCAGATATCTTTGAGTGATTTTTTGGTAAATCAACCGGCTTCCATTCATGACCTTTTAATTTATATAAATCATAAGTTGTGGCACACCATATTTGTCCACTCTGATCCTTTATGATATTTCTGACATTTCGTCGATCTATACCTGTCGGTAGTCCGGCATTAAAATCATAAGAATTGCTGAATATCGAATCCGTCAACCACACCCCACATGAGCCATAGGCAAGTATTCTATCTTTATCAAGTGGCAATGTACCTCGGATTATCCCATAGTTATAGTTCTTTAATTTGTATGATGAAGGTAAACAGGAGCGGTCAATATTAAATTGTGAAAACGTGTCCCTGTGATTGAGGATTATCCCGGATAGACAGAATAACAACATGAAGACGGAGACCAATAGTCCCGCCCATTTGTGGAGCCATTTCCATTTTTTGTGCTTCTTTGGTTTCATGTTGATGATAAATTTTGGGCGCAAAATTACTTGTATCCGGAAACTGACACAATACTCAAAAATCGGATAAATTAGAGCAATTAAGGTAGTCATGATTTAATTCCCCAGGGAAAAACACTCATTTTTAGGTATGGTGTAGGTATTATATTCATAGTAATTTTGCATGGGGATTTACAGCCCCGTTTCAACTATCAAACTATGTCAAAGAATCAATCAATATTTCCTGGTGATCGCCTTAAAGCTATTATAGAGGATGAACCTCATATATTAGGTGTTTTAAGTCGGTTTGGACTGTCTTTCGGATTCGGCGATAAGACAGTTGGCGAAGCATGTAAGGAAGACAATGTTCATATGGAGTCATTCCTTGCAGTTTCCAATTTCCTATACGGACAAAACTATTCACAATTTGAAATATCGCTGCCTGCTTTAATGGGATATCTAAGGAAAGCCCATACACACTTCCTTGACTTTCTATTGCCTTCCATCCGTAGGAAACTCATAGAGGCTATTAATTGCTCCGATATAAATGACGTAGCGTTTCTGCTTCTGAAATTCTTTGATGATTATGTGAAGGAAGTACACAATCACATGGAACATGAAAACGATGAGGTGTTTTGCTATGTGACCGACTTATTGAACGACGTTACTAATGAGCAGTTCCGAATCACTGACTACTCCTCACATCACAGTAGTATGACAGAAAAGCTTTCTCAAATTAAAGACCTGTTTATAAGACACTATCATGTGAAGGACAATGAAATACTGACATCAGCATTATTCGACATAATTTATTGTGGCAATGAGTTAAAGAACCATTGTGAGATTGAGAATAAACTCTTTATCCCGGCAGTTGAGAAACTCGAAAAGTCATTGAAGTTGTCACGTCATGAATCAGTAAAAAACAGCAACAGCGACGATGAAAAAACAGATTTGCTGGATTCTATGACTGATCGCGAGAAGGATATAATATGCTGCGTTGCCAAAGGCTTGTCAAATAAAGAAATTGCGTCACAGTTATTAATTTCTATACATACAGTGACAACATATCGCAGAAACATCTCTGCCAAACTACAAATCCATTCATCAGTGGGACTGGCGGTTTTTGCGATACTCAATAATTTAGTTGATATAAAAGATGTAAACCCACATAGATAATTATACATTAAGATAATCTCTCAGCCCTGATTTATCCAATTTTTAAGTATTGTGGGATACTCTACTTCAATCTAACTTTGCTGTATGAAATAAAAAGTTCTAAATTTTTTGTGCGGGAGCAATGATGTATGTAGTGGTTGAAGAGCTTATACCTGAAACAGCCCAAGATGGACACTCCAATCTTGGGACGATCGGTTTTGCTGTCGGTTTTGCCCTTATGATGGTACTTGATGTAGTATTGGATTAGAAGTTTACCATATTGTCCGTAGCCCTTGACACGCAATAATGAACACTATTTTTGTTTGTTCATTGTTTGCAGTTTATCTGATTGATTTGCAATTAACAATCGGTCACTCACTACTATTAGGTATTGTGTAGTTCATTGCTTTTGAGTAATTTTACAGTGAATTATAGAACATAGTTCATTTATGCAGATTCTAAAACAGGACATAAATCGCCGTATTCTCGATGTGGCTCGACAGGAGTTTTCTCACCGGGGATTTACAAAGGCATCAATGCGCGACATTACTTAATAATGCTTATTGTGTTGATTCTCGGAGGGTGTTCCTCTGCTGATAGGATCAACGGCCGGTATCTTTGCTTCTCTTGATGGCAGTTGATGTCAGTGTAGTTTATGGCCTTTTCATCGCAATTTTGCTCTGTGCTCATTTCAGAAACAGTGCAAGGCTTCCTCGATGCTCATGCCGGGGCATTTGCCTCATATTGCTATGATTTGAAAGGCGTTCGGTGATTTTTTGTTCAAGAAAGTGCTTGAAGTCGTCAGGCATTCCACCGCCGTTAGTGAAACCTTGCTCCGAAATTTCATAATTGATTGATGTTTTTGAAACATTTTTGAAATGTTTAAGCTCTTACTTTGTTGTTATAAAACAAATACAAGATTTAATTCATAAACATCAAGTAATCCTCACGCTACATGGACATATTGTTTCTCTGCGTTGTGATCTTCCTTTTTCTGCTGGCGGTATTCGATCTGTCGGTGGGGGTGAGCAACGACGCTGTCAACTTTCTGAACTCGGCTATAGGCTCTAAAGCGGCCTCGTTCAAGCGAATACTGATCGTGGCCTCGATAGGTGTGTTTATCGGCGCTGCGATGAGCAACGGTATGATGGACATTGCCCGCCACGGCATTTTCAGGCCGGAGCATTTTGCGTTTTATGACCTGATCTGCATTTTCATGGCGGTGATGGTCACGGACATCATACTGCTTGACGTGTTCAATACTCTCGGAATGCCAACCTCGACCACCGTCTCGATGGTTTTCGGCCTTTTGGGCGCTACGTTTGCGGTGGCTATGATCAAGATGGCCGGAGGCTCGGAGCTCGGCTTCAATGATCTGCTGAACACCGAAAAAGCACTGTCGGTCATCCTCGGTATCTTTCTTTCGGTTGCTGTGGCATTTTTCTTCGGCACTGTGGTGCAGTTCATTTCGAGAATGATTTTCTCGTTCAACTACCGCAGCCACATGAAGTGGAAAATCGGAATCTTCGGCGGTATCTGCGCTACGGCCATCGTCTACTTCCTTCTTCTCAAGGGTGTGAAGGAAATGGTGTTCATGACTCCTGAGGCAAAAGCCTGGATCGGGGCCAATACGTGGCTGATACTCGGCGGAAGCCTGGTTTTATTCACTGTGGTCATGCAGCTGCTCCATATGCTGAAGGTCAATGTGCTGAAGGTTATAGTGATGATGGGCACGTTTGCGCTGGCTATGGCTTTTGCCGGCAATGACCTTGTCAACTTCATTGGAGTGCCGCTGAGCGGACTTGAGTCATATAATGATTATATGGCAAACGGTGCCGGCGATGCTCACGGTTTCCTGATGGGGTCGCTCAACGGTCCGTCAGACACTCCGGTGTGGTTCCTGATCGGGGCCGGAGTGATAATGGTGGTTTCGCTTGCCACCTCGAAGAAGACCCACAATGTTTCAAAAACCGAAATCGGGCTCGGCTCGCAGCAGGGAGGCGAGGAGCTGTTCGGGTCGTCGCGCATAGCCCGCCGGCTTGTGCGCTGGGCTCTCAGGGTTATAGCGTGGGTCAGGAGTGTGACGCCGCCCCATGTGCGCCGCTGGTTTAACCGCAGGTTCAATACCGATGAGACCATCATGGACCAGGGTGCGGCCTTCGACCTTATCAGAGGTGCTGTGAATCTGGTGTTGGCGGGCGCTCTGATCGCGCTCGGCACATCGCTGAAGCTGCCGCTGTCGACCACATTCGTGACGTTTATGGTGGCGATGGGTACTTCGCTTGCCGACCGGGCATGGGGGCGTGAGAGCGCTGTGTTCCGCATCACCGGTGTCATCTCCGTCATTGGCGGATGGTTCATCACCGCCGGTGCGGCTTTCATGGGCGCCGGAGTCATTGCCCTGCTGATGCATCTCGGAGGCCACTGGGTGATGATAGCTCTCGGAGCGCTGACCATCTTCCTGATCATACGCAGCAACCGCCGCTTCAAGGCCCGCAAGGAGGAGGAAAACGGCGATGTGATGTTTCAGACCATCATTTCTTCTGGCGATAAGAGCGAGAACTGGAATCTGCTTCTGCTCTACATCACTCAGCAGCAGGAAAAGTTTCTGTCATATGCCGGAGAGTCATACCGCGGCATAGCCGAAGCTTTTGTGAGCGAGAATGTCAGAGCGCTCGGCAAGGCTGAGTCGAATCTGACGCGTCAGAAGAGCATACTGAAAAACGACCGCAGAAAGGAGACGCTCTGTCTGCGTCAGGTGGCCCATGAGACGGCCATCGAGAAAAGCACCTGGTTCTATCTCAGCAACAACTGCTGCATGGGGATTCTCTACAATCTGCGGCGAATCAGCGAGATCTGCAAGGAGCATGTGGAAAACAACTTCCTGCCTCTCCCGCAGGCCTATGTGGGGGAATTCCGGGAGATCTGCTCGCGGGTAGAGATTCTGTTTAACGACACTCTGGCCATGATGGATACCGGGGGCACAGAGGCGATTCCGATGCTGCGCCGGCACTGTGACGAGATCAAGGATTTGATTTCTGAGACGTATCACCGGCTGTATGATCAGCTCCGCGAGGGCGATTCGGCCTCAATGACAGTGCTCTACGTGTATATGAACATGCTTCAGGAAACTCAGGAAATGGTTTCGGGCCTGCGTAAGTATCTGCGTGCCTACGCCAAATTGCGTGACACCCAGTTCAGAAGCCATCCGACAGGCGAAGACCGTCACCAACCCCTGCCGGCCTGATATTCCTGATTGGACCAACCAACCGTCAGCGGAGTTAATGACCGCTTTTCGGCAAAATTAAACAATCAGCCACTTAGCTTAGCGCTAAGTGGCTGATTGTTTAATTGTTTGGTCGTGAAATTTTTATTCCGGACTCACTCGATTATCAGAGATTAGCGTGTGCAACTTACGCTGTGGTCAGTTCTTCAGGCAGAATCGGCATGGCTCCCTTGCGGGTGCAGACGAAAGCCGAAGTCTGGACTGCCAGTGAATGGGCCTCGGCTACGGATTTGCCTTTAAGAATCGACGATATGAAAGCGGCTGTAAAGCTATCACCTGCGCCTACGGTATCGGCTACCTCAACTTTCGGTGTAGGCTGGAAAGATACATTGCCGGGGGTGAATACATAGCTGCCGTTGATGCCACAGGTGAGAATCAGCATCTTGAGATTGTATTTTCCAAGAAGGATCCAGCATTTGTCCTGGAGGTCGATTCCGGGATAGCCGAACATGCGGCTCACGGTAACCAGTTCCTCGTCGTTGATCTTAAGAATGTTACAGCGCTTCATCGAATTGCAGAGGATTTCCTTGTTGTAGAATCCCTGACGGAGGTTGACGTCAAAGACCACCAGCGTATCGTCGTTCTGAGGCATGGCATCAAGAAAACGGTTGATCGTGTTGCGCGACACCACATTGCGCTGTGCGAGTGATCCGAAGCAGACAGCCCTTGTCTTTTCTGCGAGTGATTCGAGATGGGCGGTATAGGGTATATTGTCCCACGCAACGTTTTCTTTGATCTCATACTGCGGAACACCGGCCTGGTCGATCTCAACCTGCACTGTTCCGGTGGGATAAGGCACTTCGGCTATAAGCTGGTTGAGGCCCTTGGAGGTGAAATTATCAACTATTTCCTTGCCGAGGGCATCTTCGCCGACAGCGCTCACCACACAGCTGGGAAGCCCGAACTGAGAGACATGATAAGCGAAATTGGCAGGTGCGCCACCTATCTTTTTTCCTTCGGGGAGTACGTCCCACAGGGCTTCGCCCATTCCTACTACATAGTTATTCATGATCTTGCTGATTTGGAAGGTGTCTGATAATTTATTGATTATTTGACGATTTGATTTTCAATGTGTAATACAGAAGATAAGCCACTCCGACAGTCATCACTGCCACTGCGCCAGCCTGGCCGGTGGCGTCGGCGGCATAGCCCATTGCGAGGGGGAAGACGGTGCCTCCGAAGAGTCCCATGATCATGAGTCCGGAGACCTCGTTCTTTTCATCGGGCGAAGCCATCAGAGCCTGCGAGAAGATTACAGAGAATATGTTGGAGTTACCGAAGCCGATCAGTCCAAGCGCGGCATAGATCATTGTCAGCGACTCGCAGGTGAAAAGCATTCCCATAGCTGCAAGCATCATCACCACACTGATTCCAAAAAACAGTTTCGGTGACACCGAACGCAGTATGAAAGCTCCGAGGAAGCAGCCGGCTGTACGGAAGATGAAATAGACGCTCGTTGCGAATCCGGCTTCTTCGAGCGGCAGGCCGAGACGCTCCATGATGATCTTGGGAGCGGTTGTGTTGGTGCCCACGTCGATGCCTACGTGACACATGATGCCCAGGAAGCAGAGAAGAATGAAGGGTCGGCCGAGCAGTCTGAGGCATTCACCCACGCCCGAAGCTTTGTCCGAGCGCTCCTCCTCGATGGGAGTGGCGGCGAGGGCCGAGATTGACACAAGGCTTATCACGGCGTAGATCACAAACAGCGCGCGCCAGCCGAGTCCGAAGGTCGGAAGATATGTTGTGGCTCCCCAGGCTGCGATCACCGGTGCGAGAAACGAGGCTATGGCCTTGACGAACTGTCCGAATGTCAGCGTCGACGCAAGCCGGCTGGGGCTTATGAGATTTGACACCAGCGGGTTGAGAGAGGTCTGCATGATGGCATTGCCGATGCCGAGCAGAGAGAACGAGAGGAGCATGGTGGTATAGCTGTCGCCTGTGATCGGGAGTATCAGCGAGACGGCTGTCACAAGCAGGCTCAGAAGCACTGTTTTCTTGCGCCCGATGCGGTTCATCAGCATTCCGGTGGGCACCGAGAATATCAGAAACCAGAAGAATACGAGCGAGGGGAAGAGGTTGGCCTGCGAATCGGTCAGGCCAAGGTCTTTCTGCACATAGTTGGATGCGGTGCCAACCAGGTCGACAAAACCCATTGCGAAGAAGCAGAGCATCACTGGGGCTATCTGTATCAGCGAACTTTTCTTGTCGCCGGCTAAAGTCTGTGAAATTTCCATAACTTGTTCGGAGTATTTTGAGGAGGTTTTATTCAACTGTTATCGAGTAGATCTTAAGATCGGAGAGACGGGCGCTCCCTCCGGTAGCCCGCACTGAGAGACGGCTGTAGGGACTGTTGGGAAACACAAGGTTGGTCATGGCGAAACGGCCGTCTTTACCAAAGACCTCAATGCTTGAACGGTCAATGAAGATGCGCAGACCCACCTTGTCGCCGTCGGTATAGGCCGGGCTTACGGTCACTGCCGGAAAGTCCTGGCTGAAGTCCACTATTCCGCTCTTGCAGCGGTCGAATGACAGACTGTCAGACTTTGCATCATAGATCATCACGACCTTCTCGCCTGCGGCATTTGAAAGCTCTATTTCCACTGATTCGGCTTTCTTGGGACTGATCTCCATGTCGATCTCGCAGAGTTCGGGGATGGAATATGTCCTGGCTTTTGAGCCGAGAGAAGTTTTTGATACTGATTTCACGAGCGCGCCTCTGAGAGCGTCGACCTCAGGCGAGGGTGTGGACGACACGTAGAGCTGACCATCGGGCGCACGGAAGAGACCCATCTCGCGCGGAAGAGTGTTGGCACTGCGAAACTGCATTGTCGGTACCTCAGGAGCATACTGCCAGTTGCTCATCCAGCCTATCACCGTGCGGCGTCCGTCAGGAGCATCGCTGAAGCTGACGGTGGCATAGTGGTCCTTGCCGTAATCGAGCCACTTGGTGGGAACCTTGCCTGAGTCATCGGTGTCAGAAGTGAAAGTCTTGCCATCGAAATCGCCGATGAAATACTGTGTGGCGCTGCCGCCGAAAGGCCCGCCGGGATTCAGGTTGCAGAGAAGCACCCACTTCTTGCCGGATTCACCATTGACAGGCAGTTCGAAGAGGTCGGGGCATTCCCAGACACCGTCCTGCGCGCCGAGACCGCGGCCGAAGCTGCTTTCAAGAGTCCAGTCCTTCATGTCGGGCGAAGAGAAAATCAGCATCTCATGGTCAAGAGCATGGGCGAGCACCAGAATCCAGACATTGCGCTCCGCATCCCAGAACATATTCGGGTCGCGGGCTTCGCTGTCAAGCGTGAGCACCGGGTTGCCGTCATATTTCGTAAAAGTTTCTCCGTTGTCATCGCTCCAGGCGAGACTCTGGATCTGGCTTGCGGCAGCCGAAGTGTACATAGCCACCACCGCGTCCTTGCCGAAACCGGCGCTGCCGCTGCGGTCTACTGCTGAACTTCCGCTGAATATCATTCCGAGGCCGTCAGGCTCGATCACAGCGTCGGGACGGTGCTCCCAGTGGATCAGGTCGCGGCTGACGGAATGTCCCCATGAGAGATTCTGCCATTTCGAGCCGTAGGGGTTCCACTGGTAGCAGAGATGCCATTCGCCATCTTTGTAGAACATTCCGTTCGGGTCGTTCATCCAGCCGTAGAGCGGAGTGTGGTGATAGGCCGGACGGAATTTTTCACGATTGCTTGTATCGAAGGTATCGGAAACAGATATGTTCTGCCAGCAGGCATCTTCTTTGGCCTCGCGGACCGACGAGCGGCTCTGCGAGGTGACCACATTGAGCAAAACTTTCTTTCCTTTATAGTCTTCTATTTTCAGAGGCACGGTATAGTCGACCTTCGACTTGGCCAGACGCACGCTGAGAGTCTTGTCAGTCTTGCCGTCGACAAGCACGTTGACCGTGGCCTCGTCATTCGACTCCTGGACCGGGAGTATGAGATATTTACCGTCAGCGGTAACGCGCACAAGAGTATTGTTGACGCCGAGATGTTCAATCTCGACCCCTCTTTCAGCAGCCCGGAGAGAGCCGGCTGCTCCGATTGCCGTGGCTGCAATCATCGTCATCACGATATTAGAAATTCGGTTCATATTTTATTAATGTTATTGTGTTAGCAGTTGTTTGACAATGCAAAACTATCAACTCCTGCCGATTATGACTATAAAAAATAGTGCAATCGCTGTCAAATATGTTGCATGGGCGCAAAATTGCAAGCAAAGTACTTATTTTTCATAATATTATCCTTATCTTTGCCGGACACACAGCAAACTGCTTCTTAACATCAGCCATGAACAGAATCATCATACTCTTACTCATGTTGACGTCACTGCTTTTCTTCCCCTCGTGCCGGAAGAAGGAGCCTTACCGCATCGGCATCTCCCAATGCAGCCAGGACGGATGGCGCATGAAAATGAACGATGAGATCAACCGCGAGATCATGTTTCATCCCGAAGCGACAGTAGAGATCCGCTCGGCCGACAACAGCAATGAACGCCAGATTGCCGACATCCGTTATTTCATGGACAACGGTTTTGACATCATCATCGCCGCTCCGAACGAGGCCGACGCCATCACACCTATAATAAAAGAGGTTTATGAATCCGGAACTCCGGTGATAGTCTTTGACCGCAAGATCAACGGTGACACATACACAGCGTTCCAGGGGGTAGACAATACCGAAATCGGCAAGTCGGCGGCCCACTATGCCCGACACCTCATAGGCGAGGGTGGCAAGGTCATAGAGATCTGCGGACTGAAAGGTTCCACCCCGGCCATAGAACGCCACGAAGGATTCCACCGCGGAGCTACAGCCGAGGGGATTTCAGTCGTGGCATCTGCTTCAGGCGACTGGACTTACGAATCAGCCGTACCGGTAGCCGATTCACTGCTGACCGCGCATCCTGACGCAGACATGGTCTATGCCCACAATGACCGCATGGCCATAGCAGCCTCCGACGTTGCCCGCCGCCGCGGACTGAAAATGAAGATCATAGGCATTGACGCCGCTCCAGAGATAGGCATCAAAGCTGTGGCCGACAGTGTGATCGACGCAACTTTTCTCTATCCCACCGAGGGCTACAGGCTTATCCGGACAGCGCTTGCCATACTCGAAGGCAAGCCATACGAGCGGGTGTCCACTCTGCCGCTCTCCTCTCCGGTCGACATCACCAACGCCGACATCCTTCTGCTTCAGAACGGATCGCTCAATGAAGAGACCGAAAAAATCAGACTGCTCAAAAGCCAGGTGGACGACTTCTGGAGCCGCCATTCGGCACAGACCTCACTGTTCTATGCCGCCGTAGCCATACTTGTGCTGCTTGTCGGCGTTCTGTTTCTGCTTCTGCGCACATTCTGGCAACGTCAGCGCCACCAGCACCAGCTCATGGAGCAGAACCGGCTGCTTGAAGAACAGCGCGACGCTCAGAAAGAACTAAACGAACAACTCCACGCCGCCACTCAGTCGAAACTCGTCTTCTTCACCAACGTCTCGCATGACCTGCGCACACCTCTGACACTGATAGCCGAGCCGGTAGAGCAGCTTGTCAGGGCCGAAAACCTCACCCCACAGCAGCAGGTTCTGATGAAGATAGCTGACAAGAATGTCAGGATACTCCGCCGGCTGATAAACCAGATACTCGACTTCCGCAAATATGAAAACGGCAAGCTCGATGTCAATCTCACGGAGGTGCATTTCGGCTCGCTCGTCCATGACTGGACCGAGGCATTCCACGCCATAGCGCGCAAAAGCGGCATAAAACTTTCGGTGGACATCAGACTGCCTGATGACTTCACGATAGCGATCGACGTGGAGAAAATCGAGCGGGTGTTTTTCAACCTCATGTCAAACGCATTCAAGTACACTCCCGCTAACGGCAGCATACGCTTCACAGCCTCATTGGCCGACGGAAAACTGATGTTTGCCGTGGCTGACACCGGACGCGGAATCTCGGTGGAGGACCTGGGCAATATCTTCGACCGCTTTTATCAGGTTGACAAAGTCCATCCGAACGGCTCCGGCATAGGACTCTCTCTTGCCAAAGCCTTCGTAGAACTCCACGAGGGCAGCATTTCGGTAGAGAGCCAGTTAGGCGTAGGCTCGGAATTCACCGTGAACATTCCGGTCAGACACATCTCCGACACAGCCGAGACGGTGACGCCGGGCATCATCAGCGAGAGTGTTGTCGACGCCGAACTCGGAGAAATCGAGCCGGAACCACAGGAAATCGACGCCGACAAGCCTCTGCTGCTTGTGATCGATGACAACGAGGACATCCGCCATATGATACGCGAACTTCTCAGCGATGACTATGTGATGATCTTCGCGGCCAACGGCAAGGACGGTCTGCGGCTCGCGGCCAAATATGTCCCTGATCTAATCATCTGCGATGTAATGATGCCTCTGATGGACGGACTTGAATGTTGCCGCCGTATAAAAGAAGAGGTGTCGACATCTCACATTCCGGTGCTCCTGCTGACGGCATGTTCGATGGACGAACAGCGGGCGCAGGGCTACGACAGCGGTGCCGACGGCTATGTCGCCAAGCCGTTCAACTCTTCGGTGCTGAAATCGAGATGCCATAATCTGATCGACAACCGGCGCAGAATCAAGGACCTCTGGTCGGCAAACCCGATAGGCGGCATGAGCGACAGACCGCGCCCGGCGCTGCCCCCCGACAAGGCTGCGGCCCCCAACGGCGATCTTGACAACGAATTCTATGCCCGCTTTCTCTCGATAGTCACCGCAGAGATGGGCAACTCTGATCTGAACGTTGATCAGCTTGCCTCACGCATGGGGCTCGGACGCTCGCAGTTCTACCGCAAGATCAAGGCCCTGACCAACTACAGTCCGGTGGAGCTCCTTCGCAATCTCAGACTGAAACGCTCGCGCGACCTGCTGACCACCACCCGGAAATCAATCAGCGAGATTGCCTATGAAGTTGGATTCTCTACCCCGGCCTACTTCACAAAGTGCTACAAAGAAGCCTTCAGCGAAACCCCTACCGAACTGCGCGAACGGCTTTCATCAAAATAAGAGGCCGTACATTTGTACAACCTCTAATAGGGTGTTTCATGACAACTGTCAAGCCCCCACAGACAAACTTCCTGACATAAAGACACACCGGCACTCCTGCGCAAAGGAGCTGCCGGTGTGTTTCCTTTTCTCCGGCGGGAGAGTCTGATTCGCCGGAGGGCTGTCAAAAATGGTGCTTTATGTATAAAAAATCATTCATAGCACGATATTTTATAGCCAATGCAACAGGTGTTATATGCACTACAATATATTCAGTGATAAATTTGCGTCAGAAATTTACCAATCTTTTAACCAATGAAAAAAACTATCTTATATGCGCTGTTCATGCTGCTCGCCGCAATCAGCGCACAGGCACAGAACATCACAGTGCACGGAACGGTTTTATCGAAGACCGATGACGAGCCTCTGATCGGGGCCTCCGTCATGTCAGAAGTCCTGAAGACAGGAGCAAGCACCGATATCGACGGACAGTTTACACTCAAAGTTCCCGAAGGATCAAAGATCACCATCTCTTATGTAGGCTACATGCCGCTGACACTCGTGGCAGAGCCTGAAATGACCATACACCTCAGCGAAGACATCGAGATTCTTGACGAAGTAGTAGTGGTGGGTTACTCATCTGAAAAGAAATCAGACCTCACCGGCTCGGTGTCTGTAGTAAAGATGAAAGATGTGTCTGATACCCCGACCGGCAACGTAATCCAGGCACTCCAGGGCCGTGTGGCCGGCATGAACATTACCACTGACGGAACACCGGGCGGTCTGAGCACCGGCACATCGATCCGCGGCGCCTCTTCATTCCGCAGCGAGGCCAACGGTCCGCTCTATGTGATCGACGGCGTGATGACCCGCGAGAATCCGGGCACCATCCTCAACAGCAACGACGTGGAGTCGATCCAGGTGCTCAAGGACGCAGCCTCGGCTTCGATCTACGGCGCCCAGGCAGCCAACGGCGTGATCATCATCACCACCAAGCGCGCCAAAAAGGGTGAAAGCCGCGTGACATTCGACGCCACACTCACACTCCAGACCTATCAGAGCGGCCTTGACATGCTCAATGCCGACCAGTGGGGCGACGTCTATTGGTCAGCCTACAAATATTCCTACGGCACCACCCCGACCTCTGAACTCTACGGCAACGGCGCCACCCCCAAACTCCAGCCCTACGTGAACCTCAACGGAGTAATGGTCAACCCGCAGAACACCGACTGGGAAAAAGAGATCCACCGCACAGCGCTTATGCAGACCTACAGCGTAGGCCTCTCCAGAGGCGATGAAAACGGTTCGTCATCACTTTCACTGAGCTGGCTCGACCATGACGGTATCATCAAAGGCTCCGATTTCCAGAAAGCCAACGCCCGCTTCAGTTCAGACTACGGCTTCATCAACAACCGCCTGCGCGCCGGCGGTAATGTCACCGTCAACTGGTGGCGCCAGCACAACGCTCCCGGCGGAATAGAGGAAAACGCAATCAAGATGCACCCGGCCCGCACAGTCTATGACTCGGAAGGCAACTACAACGACCAGGTGGCCTTCGGCCTGAACGACACCCCCAACATCATGCGCCAGATCGAAGAGGAAGCCAACAACAAACGCGAATACTGGCGAGTGTTCGGCAACGCCTATCTCTCTGTCGAACCGATCAAGAACCTCATCATCAAGACCAACTTCGGTCTCAACTACCACAACGGCAACGACAAGATTTTCACCCCTGCCAACCTCCGCGACAAGACCAACAGTCTCTATCAGTATTCAAGCAAGACCACAGACTGGGTCTGGACCAACACCGCACAGTATAACGCCGACTTCGGCAAGAACTCCATCATGGCGCTCCTCGGCATCGAGGCCAAGCGCAACCACTTCGAAGACATGTTCGGCGAAGGCAAAGGCCTTGAGATCGAAGACCCCGACTATCTCTATCTGGGCAATGTCACCTCAAATAAGAACACCGGTTCCGGAGCCTCGAACTACTCGATGTTCTCCGTGTTCGGAAAGATCAATTACACATGGGACAATAAATATCTCGTCTCCTTCACCCTGCGCCGCGACGCATCATCACGCCTCTCGACAAGCCACAACTACGACTGGTTCCCCTCTGTATCGGCAGGATGGCGCATCTCGCAGGAGAGCTTCATGTAAGGCACACGCTCCTGGCTCAGCGACCTCAAGATCCGTGGCGCATACGGCGTGAACGGCAACGACATCATAGCAAACGATGCCTTCTATGCTAAATATGCGATGGATCTTGACCGCGCGGCCTACGCCATCGGCGGTGGCAACTCTCTGATGGCCGGCGCACTGCGCTCGCGTAGCACCAACCCCGACCTTACATGGGAAAAGACCTATCAGACCAACGTGGGCTTCGACGCCTCACTGCTTAACAACCGCCTGTCACTCTCGTTTGACTACTTCCACAAGCGCACCGATGACATGCTCGTCGAGAAACCCTACATCGCCACTATTGGCGAAGGCGGCTACTGCTGGTACAACGGCGGCTCGATGGTCAACAAGGGTTTCGAGATCTCTGCTGAATGGCGCCAGTCACTCAACAAGGATTTCAGCTACAGCGTGGGCCTCAACGTCACCGCGATGAAAAACGAAGTCACTGACCTGATGAAAGACATCTACTACACCTGGGGCGGCGGCAACGGCATCGACAAGAGCATCGTCGGCCATGCTCTCGGATCATGGCTTGGCTACAAGACTGACGGAGTGTTCCGCACCCAGGAAGAGGTAGACGCCTATATGGCCAGATACAATGTCAGCTTCGGCAGTCCGGCAGTGGGCCGTGTGCGCTACGTCGATGCCAACGGCGACGGTGAGATCAATGACCGTGACCGCACCTGGCTCGGCACCGACCTTCCCAAAGCCCAGTTCGGCCTCAGCTTCGGAGCAAACTGGAAGCAGTTTGACCTCAGCCTGTTCTTCTCAAGCATAATCCGCGACGCCTGGAACAACTCCAAGTACTATACCGACTTCTTCCCCCTCTGGACCGGCAACCACGGCACCCAGCTTCTCGGAGCCGCCAAGGCCTATGACCGCTATCTCCAGACCGGCTACTACGATTCAAGCGTCCCGGCTCCCTCTATCGACAACAACAACAAGGAGAACGAAGGTTCGGACTACTACATCGAAGACGGCTCGTTCCTGCGCCTGAAGACCCTCTCGCTCGGCTACACCCTGCCCAAAAACATTCAGAACAAACTTAAAATGCAGAATGCCCGCGTTTATTTCCAGGCCCAGAACCTGTTGACTCTCACCAGCTACAGCGGCGCTGACCCCGAAGGCCTCGGCTATCCCTACGCGCTGCCCCGCCAGTACACATTCGGCATTCAATTCGGATTCTAAATACATCATCTTAAATCGAAATCACAATGAAACTCAAAAATATATTCACCATCGCACTTGCCGGACTTGCACTGAGCGCCTGCAGCGATGATTTCCTCGAAAACAAGCCCCAGGGCTCGCTCTCTGACGGCAATATGAACGATCCCTCGGCGGTAGATCTGCTTGTCAACGGCGTCTATGCCACATTCGGATGCCGCTACGCCGACTCGAATGACCCCCATCTCTTCCCGGTGACCAACTGGAGCTATGGCGAAGTCCGCGCCGACAATGCCTATAAAGGCGGAGGCGGCGAGACAGACCTCTGGGAGATACACGACATGGAAACCTCGCGCATACAGCCCAACAACGGATTTCTCGACGGGAAGTGGTTCAACGTCTACTGCGGAATATCGCGCTGCAACTCGGCCATCCGCGCCCTGCGCAAGGTTGACGAATCGCAGAACAAGAACAAGGCCTCGCGTATAGCCGAGGTCCGAGTGATCCGCGACCACTGGTATTTCGAGCTGGTGCGCCTGTTCAACCGCATCCCCTACATGGATATCGATCTGCCTGAAAACGACTACACTTCAGTGCGCAACGATGAATTTACCCGCGACGAACACCTCGACCGCATAGCCAATGACCTGCTCGAAGCCGCCAATGACCTCCCTGACAGCCAGAGTGAGATAGGCCGCATCAACCGCCGCATAGCTCTTGCCTACGCGGCAAAGGTGAAACTCTACCAGGCCTACGAACAGGATCCGCAGACCAATGCCGTCACAGGCATCAACCGAACACTGCTGCAGGAAGTAGTGGACCTGATTGACGGAATCCAGGGCTATGACCTGCTTGCTGATTTCCAGCAGCTCGACCTGCTTGAATATGAAAACGGCCCGGAATCAGTGTTTGCCATCCAGTTCTCGAAAGACGATGGCTCAAGCGGAGTGGGACGCATCAACTGGAGCATGCTTCTCAACTCCATGACCGGCCCCGGCTGCCCCTGGCAGGGCGACGGCTTCTTCCTCCCCTCGCAGGACCTCATCAACGCCTATCAGACAGATGCCGACGGTCTGCCGGTGTTTGACTACCAGAACCGTCCCGACTATGGCAAAGTGGTCTTTGACAGCAACGGCGGTTATTCGCTGGGCAATACCGACGGCAATGTGGACCCGCGCCTGGACTTCATCACAGGCCGTCCGACCATCCGCTACAAGACATTCGAGGAGAGAGCCTGTGGTCTGTGGGTGCGCAACAGCGATGTCTACGGCTACAACAATACCAAGCGATTCTGGCTCTCGCCCGAATCCAAAGATGCCGAACAGGGCTGGCCCTGGGGAGCCTCGGCTCTCAACTGGCAGATCATCCGCTACGCCGATCTTCTGCTCTACAAGGCAGAGGCCCTCATAGAGCTGGGAGGCAATGGTCTTGAAGAGGCCCGCACGCTGATCAACAGAGTTCGTGCCCGCGCCATGAACAGTTCATATGTCAAGGATTTCGACGATCCCTCGAAAGATGCCGCCAACTACAAGATTGGTCTCTATCCCGCCGCCGGCTGGACTCAGGATTATGCCCGCCAGGCTCTCCGCACCGAGATGCGTCTGGAGAAGGCTATGGAAGGGGAACGCTTCTTCGACCTGGTGCGCTGGGGCATAGCCAAGGAGACCATGAACAATTTCTTCGCAGCTGAAAAAGACAACCGCATATATTATCAGAACGTCTCGTTCGAGACCGGCGAGGAATACTTCCCGATCCCGGTGGCTCAGTATAACTTCTCAGGCGGTATCTATGTCCAGAATCCCGGCTACCCGGCATTCTGATCCGACTCAGACACATAGCCAAGGTACAATACATATAAGGTAATAGAAGATTTTTAAGGTTGATTTTACATGTGGAGGGCCCGTGGGGGCTCTCCACTGTTATATTGAAACAACAAGAATGATCCAGAAAAGGACATTAATTAGAAATGTCGTTTCTGGCCGGTCGCTCTGTCCAGACAGGGCTGTATTTGACAGAAGCGATGATATTTCGGACAAGCCGAGTGCTTTGATTGTGAATGAATGCAAACTCCATCAACTTTTGAGCCGACATTTTGGCTCACCACTCCACTTCAATATTCTGCGTATAAACGCCGATGGAGGTCTTCAGGAGAGATGCGGGTTTCCTCTGACGGTATCGAATACAGAGACTGAATCCAATTATATGCGTCGGCTTTTGCTGACGAAAATTCAACCTTGCGTTTCTCAGACCGATATCAATGTGTCGTTATTCATTCCTATTCCGAATTTGCTGCAAATTAGCAACATTTTCGGAATAGCGCCAAATCCAATATCGCAGCACGGCGGTAATCGGCTCATAGCCGGACTTGACAAGCAAGCACGCCATAAGCCGACGGTCAGATTCGGAGGCATCTACAATGAGTACCTTGTTCATCTAAATGTTAACGTCAGGGTTGCAGACTTTAAATTTATATAATTGTATTTCAAGCAGGCAACAGATTGACATCCAGTCCCCAATGCATACTTCCTATGGTCCCGTGATGGCGCGCGATAGAGCCAAGGGAGGGTGTGTCGGTCGGCAGACTGCTCACATACATACGTTTTTCACGTGTATGTATCGCGGGCTTCTTTCTGACGGTCTCGGCCTTGTATTCCATAATCGTCATGTTTCCGCCACATTTCTCCTTGTCGGCAATAATTCCGAGACCGTCATATATGCCGTAGGTTCTTGTCTCGATTATTCCATGACCGAGTTCGGGACCTTCCGTGTAAGAATACAGTGGCTTATGCTCTTTGAGCTTGTCTTCCACTCCGTAACGCAGTAAAGGTTGGTTGGCCTTGAGCCCTATGAGAAAATCAACACCTTTCTTCCTGATTTTTTTGATAATATCCTTTTGCATTGACATGGCATCTGCGGTGACAATCTTTCCGGATATGTCGATTTTGTCGATCAGTATACCAGGACTGAGGCGGCAAAATTCATCAGTCGTTCCGAGAAACTGAAGATTTACTGAAGATTTAGCGAATTTTATTTTCGATTTTTGAGAAAATATTTGCACAATTAAAAAATAGTGCTTAACTTTGCACTCACAAACGAAACGGCAGCCTTTATGAGGCGTTGAGAGAAACGGACTCGGCTATGGTTTCGAAAAAAAACTCAACTTGGTGTGGTAGTTCAGCTGGTTAGAATACCTGCCTGTCACGCAGGGGGTCGCGGGTTCGAGTCCCGTCCATACCGCTGAGGAGAGAGGAGAATGAGTAATTCTTGGACTTCGGTCCTGATTGCTCATTCTTTTTTTTATCTTATCGCTCTTATGATAGAAAAACGGGTCAGCGGATTTAGCCGGAACAGCCTATGATCCTGCGGCGCTGCTGCTTGGTGACGGATGGCGGCTCCCCACAGCCGCTGAGTGCGAGGAACTGCTCGACGCATGCACTTTCGAAGCGATGACTTTCGGCGACACCTGCGCAGTGGTGCTGACAGCGTCGGGAAACGGCAATAGCATCATTCTTCCGCTCGCCGGCTACATGACAGGTGCACGTCTTTATACTTTCAATTCCGAGGGTACCTACATGACCGGCAACTGCGAATTTGAAGCATATGGCGACGAGTGGAGCGACATCGGTCCGATCTCTATGCTGATGAACAGCGCAAAGGCCTTTGTCAACTACGGATCACCACAGCTCGGATCTACCATCCGTCCGGAGAGAGACAAGGTATGATAGGCGCAGGTGCAGTCTCCGCTCATGATTTCACTGTGCTCGTCACGCCGATCTATGTGGCCATTGACAGTGTGGATTTCAATGAAAGCCTTGAGCGTGAAAGCAATGACCGCCCGTTTGAACTTACTCAGTTTCAAAACAGCCTTGTCAACTGTGTGTTGGATGCAAATCCGAACACCATAGTCTTGTTCAATGCCGGGAGCAACGTGGATATGAGTCACTGGCAGCAACGAGCCCCGGCCCTGCTATATCTGTGGTATCACGGACAGGAAGGCGGTCAGGCAGCGCAGAGATCCTTTTCGGAAAGGTGACCCCCAGCGGTAAACTGCCGCTAAGTTTTGAAAAACGCTGGGCCGGCAATCCGGTTTACGATTACTACTATGATCATGACGGAGACAAGCGCGTAAGTTATGGAGAGGCCTTCTGTTAGGCTATCGTCATTACGACACACGTAACGCAGTTGGAAACTTTCTTGGAAACTTTCTGCAAGATTTTTATAAAAATATTTTCAAAAAATTTGGTGAAATCAAAAATAAGCCTTACCTTTGCATCGCAATTGAGAAAAAACGCTCAATAAAGCAAGACTCCGTAGCTCAGTTGGTAGAGCAACTGACTCTTAATCAGTGGGTCGAGAGTTCGAGCCTCTCCGGGGTCACAAGCCAAAGCGGCTAAATGTTGAAAAACGCTGAAATCACTTGATTTTCAGCGTTTTTTATTTTTTGCCCAAATCGAGGAACACTGAAAAATATTACGGTCGGCTGTGAGTGATGTGTGAGTGGTCACAATTGTGAGCGATTCCACTCACAGTTGGCTCAAGCCGAAAGCACGGTGCATATGTTAAATTGGGCAATTAGAAGTGTTA
>ERZ778516.751-NODE-751-length-26513-cov-6.095850_pt1 | contig 26513 bp, 19 predicted proteins | sample MGYA00510342_ERZ778516 | MGnify/ENA primary metagenome ERZ778516 (study PRJEB29527, sample SAMN07138961) | mouse gut metagenome | material: feces | host: mouse | place: China:Nanjing | collected 2016-01-25 ... | reverse complement strand
ACGAAGTAAATCGTGAACTAAATAATTGAGCGATTTACGAAGTAAATCGTGAACTAAATAATTGAGCGATTTACGAAGTAAATCGTGAACTGTAAAATTTATGTAATATTTAGCTCCTGTTTCTTGCATAAAAAATATCTTTTGTTTATACTAAGAACATCAAAGGCTTGTCCGGAGATGTTTTTTCTTATAATGCAGCTTTTGGCTGAGTGTAATAAAAATAAATTTTATGACAGAAGGAGAGAGTATAAAGTATGGAAGAGAAACATTATATGATATCAGATGCAGCCAAAATGGTTGATGTTGAGTCGCATGTACTAAGGTATTGGGAGGAAGAGCTTAAAATAGATATTCCAAGAAATGAGATGGGACACAGATACTACACAGATACATATATTAATTTGTTTAAGGAGATTAAAAGTCTGAAAGAACAGGGCTTTCTTCTAAAAGCAATCAAAACTCTTCTGCCAGGTCTTATGGAGGGAAAAAGCTTTTCCGGTGAGGAGCCGCAGGTGATTTCAGAGATGATATCAGGTGAAAATGCTCTGGCTGAACCTGAAAGCAGCAGTGTATCAGGTCTTAAAGAGCATGAAAGTGTAGTGTCAGGAGAGGACAAAATAGAGCAGTTTCGTCTTATTCTTGGGGGGATTGTGTCAAGAGCAATAGAGGATAATAACGAAGTGCTTGGAAAAGAGGTTTCTTCAAGAGTTTCGGATTCTGTAATTAAGGAAATGGATTATTTATTGAGGCTGAAAGAGGAACGGGAAGAGGAGCGCTATAAAAAATTTGATGAAGTACTGAGAAACTATCAAAAGGGAAGTAAAGAGGCGGCGGCCACTACGGAAAAAAAAGGTTTTTTAAAACGATTCAAAAAGGGAAAACAGTAACCAGTAGAAAGTTGCTGTCTGCCAGAACAGATAAAAGGAGGCTGCTGCGGTATGTAGATTATTCTATGCAGCGGCCTCCATGAGCTTATTCTGCTGTAATAGCGCCTACTGGACAGGCATCTTCACATGCACCACAGTCAATGCAGGCATCTGGGTCTACAACATATTTGCCGTCTCCTTCAGAAATAACACTTACAGGACATGTACCAGCGCATGCGCCACAGCTAATACATTCATCTGATATTATATGAGCCATATTAGGTCCTCCTTTTGTTAAAAATTTATCACGAATTTATTGTAATATAAATGTTTGAAATTTACAAGAGGAAATTTGTACAATCTTCGAGTGTATCTTTATTGAACCTCTCATGACTAAAGTCACGAGATTCCTGGGAACAGACTTCTAATGAAATCTTATTTATCAGGCTACCCCGCAGTTCCAGCGGTTTGCAGAAATGATACTACATCATGTCATACATCGAAGATGTATGACCTAAAGTACCTTGAATATTTTACACACAGAAGAAGCTTGGTTTTCGTATACGATTTCTCTGTACAACCTCATATATCGAGTTGTCAATGTACTTATATTAACATAAGTATAGCAGACAGGAGACAGATTGGCAAGCGATAATATATGTCAATTCATCTCATAAAAATAATAGAACTTGATAAAGCTGGAAAAATATTGTATGATAAGAAAATAAAGGAGATAAGATAAGAATGAAGATAAAAATATTATTTACAGGGGGTACAATCGGAAGTAAAGTCGGAAATGACGGGTATATTTCATTAGATAAGCAAAATCCATATAAGCTGTTGGATATGTATCAGAAGTCCTGTCAGAAAAATGCACAGACATTTGATGTAGAGGAGCCTTTTTGCATACTCAGTGAAAATATGAATGAAGAATATCTGAACTGCTTGATTTTATGTATTCAAAAGATATTGGAGGAAAGTGAAATCGAAGGAATTATCATTACTCATGGGACAGATACACTTCCTTATACGGCGGCAGTGCTTTCTTATATTTTTGGAACAGAATGTATTCCGATTGTATTGGTGTCAAGTGATTTTCCGCTGGAGGATGACAGGGCAAACGGGCTTGTAAATTTTAAATATGCAGTAGATTTTATTCAAAATGGTTACGGGAAGGGTGTCTTTGCATGTTATTGCAATCAGGAAGAATTTCCTTTAATTCACAGAGGAACAAGACTTTTGGAAAATGTTCCATATACTGCATTTGTCCGCAGTGTAAAAGACTCTTATTATGGAAAATATAAAGGGAATCAATATGAAAAAAATTCTGCCTATCATTCCGATTGTAGTTCCGATTGTAGTTCCGATTGTAATTCCGGAATTGTTTCAGATAAAAAGTGTTATAAGCATATGGATATCAAAGAATATGAGCTTTGTAAAAATACTGGAGAAATTATATGGTTACATTCCTGTGTGGGAATGTATTATCCGGATATTACTGAAAAAACAAAGGCTGTGCTTCACGACAGCTATCATTCGGGAACAATCTGTATAAGCGAAGGGCTGAAGGAGTTTATGAATCAGGCCAAGATTCATAAAGTGCCTGTTTTTGTTACAGGGATTGCAGGAGATGAAAAAAATTATGAAACAATAAAAGAATATCAGAATCTTGGGATTCGGATTCTGTCGGGAATTTCTCCAGTGGCGGCATACTGCAAGCTTTGGCTGGCCCTAAGCAATAAACTGAATATTGAGCAGGTAATGGAATCCTGTATAGCAGAGGATATCTGTTGACAAAGTGAGGTAGACTGAGTTGAATAATAATACAGAAGGAAATAATATAAATAACATAAGGACACAAAGTGGAAAACGAACAGAAACTATGAAGGGGAACACTCAAAGAAATATACAGAGAGAAAATGGAGTAAAAGCACAGGCATCGAACCAGAGAAATACGCAACGGCGAAATGGCACAGGAGCACAGGATGTAAACAGAAATGCACAGCGAAGAAATGAAGCAGAGTCACAAGCTGCAAATCAGAGGAATGTACAAAGGAAAAACGCACAGAGAAAAAATTCGACGGGAGTGCAGGCTGCAAACAGAAGTACACAGCAAAGCAGTCAAACTTCAGCTAAGAAAAGAAATGGAAACAGTAAAAAAACAAGTAGTAAAAAAGGAAATAATAAAAAAGGAAATAATAGACAAAGAAAAAATAAAAAACCAAGAACGCAAAAGCAGAAAATTTTTCGGGTGATAAAATATATTTTTCTTGTACTGTTTTTGATTCTGCTAGCGGTAGGGATTCGTTACGGAAGCATAGTGTTGAAATATAAGAGTGAGGCAGAGGCTTTGATAGAGGAAAAAGGTGATGATGCCTTTACCGATTCTCTGACTACGGTTGTATTTGATGCTGACGGCGCAGAACTGGCGGAATTTAGTTCAGATAAAAATTCCTATTATCTTAAATCAGAAGAAATTCCATATATGGCAAAAAAGATATTTATTGCCGTTGAGGACAGAAAATTTGAAAAACATTCGGGAGTAGATTATGTGGCCGTTGCCAGAGCTTTTGTAGAACTGATAAAAAATAACGGTGAAGTGACACAGGGAGGAAGTACGATTACGCAGCAGCTTGCCAGAAATGTTTTTCTGACACATGAGGTTTCCATAGAAAGAAAGTTGAAAGAAATTTTTATTGCAAGGAAACTGGAGAAAAAGTACAGCAAGGACCAGATTCTGGAATATTATATAAATGGAATTTATTTTGCAAACGGTTTCTATGGATTAGAGGCAGCAGCCAAGGGATATTTTCAAAAGAGTGCCGTAGATTTATCTTTGTCCGAACTTGCCTTTGTGTGCTCCATACCAAACAATCCGACATTGTATGACCCGATGACCAATATGGAAAACACATTGAAAAGACGGGACAGGGTGCTAAAGCAGATTTATGAACAGGGATATATTACTCAGAATACGTATAATGAAGCACTTGCAGAAGTGATTACTTTATCACCGGATATTAAAAGCAGCAGTAATAATTATGTGGAAACATTTATCCGTTATTCTGCAACTATTGAGCTGATGAAAGAACGCGGCTTTATATTTAAAAACTCTTTTAGCAGCAGTGCTGAAGAGGAAGAATATGACAGGAATTACAGTGAGGTATATTCAGAATGTAATCAGCTTCTTTTTACAAGCGGCTATCGAATATATACTTCTATTGATATGGGAGTGCAGGAGCTTCTTCAAAATACTCTGGATGAGAAACTCAGCGAAAGTCAGGACAAGTCAGAAGACGGCATTTACAAGTTTCAGGGCAGCGCTACCTGTGTGGATAATTCCACAGGCTATGTGGTAGCAGTAGTCGGAGGTAGAACTCAAAATGAATACAAGGGCTACACATTAAACAGGGCATATCAGAGCTTTCGTCAGCCGGGCTCCTCGATAAAACCGATACTGGTTTATACGCCGCTTTTTGAGCGCGGCTATACACCAAGCAGTATTGTTGAAGATGAGCCTGTAAAAAATGGTCCTGTTAATGCTCCAAATGTATATTCAGGTTCTATCAGTCTGAAATATGCGATAAAGACATCTAAAAATACAGTCGCATGGAACTGTTTTGAGGATATGGGATATGGAACCTGTATTGATTATCTGTTGAAAATGAATTTTTCGCATATTGTAAAAGATGATTATACTCCGGCAATGTCTATTGGAGGAATGACTTATGGTGCATCAACCTTCGAGATGGCCGCCGCTTATGCAACGATTGAAAATCAGGGGGTATTTAGAAATCCGACCTGTATTAAACGAATTGAAAATGCTTTTGGAGAAGTTATCTGGTCAAATGGAAGCAATGATAAGAATACAAAGCAGATATATGAAAAGAAAGCAACTCTGATGATGACGGACTGCATGAAGGAGGTGCTTGACAGCGGTACAGGGAGGAATTATAAGATTGACACCGCCATATGCGCAGCAAAAACCGGAACTACAAATGATGATAAAGATACATGGTTTGTCGGGTTCAGCCATTATTATACTACTGCTGTGTGGTGTGGGTATGATATGCCTCAGGAAATTGAGGGAAATCTTGTAAGGTCTGCTGGGAATACATGGCATGATTTTATGGAAAAACTGCACGATTCGTTAAAAATAGTTGATTTTGACTCCTATTATGATGAGGATGAAGATGATACCAGAAATGAAGAAGAGACAGAGACGACTACGGAGGAAACAACCGAAGACAACAGTACAGAAGCCACCACCAGTAATGAAATTTATACAAATCCAGAGGATGTAACAACGCAGGAAGAAACAACTACAAAACAAAAAGAGACAGAAACAGAGACAGAAACGGAAACCACCACAAAAAATGTGGAAACCAGCAATACAGAGATTATTACATCACAGACGTCACAAATTATTACCTCATCAGAGAGAAATACGGAGGCTGAGGAAAATACCACTCTGCCGGAGCAGGAAAATAATGAGTAAAATAAAAAATTGGTAAAACGAAATCAGTAGCATAAAATCGGTAACATATGTTAAAAGAAATATATATTTTCTATTTGTATTCCTTTTAAATATATGTTGCCGATTTTATATTGCCAGTTTTATTTTATATTCTGAAAAATCCAAGCTGTTTATTTAATTGTTCCGCTTTATTGTTCAGCTCTTCCGCTGTGGATGCCACTTTATTCATTAAAGTATTAATTTCCTCTATATTGGCATTTATATTCTGAGTACTGTCCACAGAGCTTTCACTGATAGAGCTTAATTCTTCTATTTCCTGTGAAATAGAGGCCATCTCTTTTACCGATTTATTGATAGAAGCAGTAATATGTTCTACCTTTTCTGAGGTTTCTGAAATTTCCGAAATCAGTTCTTCAAAACCTTCTATCACACTTGCAAGGTCTTTTTTCTGAGCATTTCCATCTTGTACAGTTTCGTCAATTGTTTTGATACATTCATCAAAATCCCCAACCAGAGTATTGATAATATTGGTTATTTCATCTACCTGCTGATTAGTGTCTTCACTGAGTCCACTGATAGAATCAGCTACCACAGCAAAGCCTTTTCCCGCTTCGCCTGCTCTTGCGGCCTCTATGGAAGCGTTCAGGCTGAGAAGCTGTGTCTGTGAGGAAATATCGCCAATTACAGACACAATCCCTTTTACATTGTCGATTACTCCTGTAATAGCCTGTATTTTAGAAGAGACATTTGCAATGCTTTCATTTACTTTTTTATTGCTGTGAGACATGTTGGTCATTTTCTGTTTCATACTGTTTCCACTGCGGTTTAAAAGTTCAGAGCTGTTTGATATATCTATGGCGGCCGATTTAATACCATCAATATTCAGATTCATTTCATTCAGATTTTCTGCCATATTCTGTACAGAATCATTTTGATTTTTCAGGCCGGAAGCAATTTCTTCCATGGATTTTGCTACTTTTGTAAGAGCAGATAAGGTAGTTTCAGATGCAGAATGGAGATTTTCAGAAGAAATATTGACATCTGTTCCTATCTGAGAAGTAATCTGCATAATATTAGACAGCTTTTCTGACATTTGCTTTGCCGCTCTGTTAGTGTCTCCAAGCTCATCTTTGGATTTTTTTGGCAAAAGGTGAGTTCCCACAGATAAATCACCCTCTGCAATACCTTTTATGCTCTTTGATACAGCCCGAATCTGTTTTGCCATATTTCCGGCAGTAAGAAATCCAATTATCCCAAAAACTGCAAGCAGTACAATACAAATAATCAGAACATATAAAGACATGCTGTTGAGATTTTTTTCAACAACTGTTTGAGGTTTTCCAGCAAACAGCATACCGTTGCTGATTGGCATATAATATCCATAATAAGCAGTTCCATTTACATCTATATTTGTATCAAAATACTCTTTTTTTTCATTTAAGACTGCCTTAATTACCTTGTCGCTTGCCTTTGTTCCTACTGCATTTTTTATAGAGCTTTTAGCTCTTGTATCTCCTTTAAATACAGTGATATCAATATCTAATTCCTGATAAGCATTGACATCGCCCGAATAGCCCTCAATTGCAGTTTTCAATATGGTTTTCTGCTCGTTATTCAAATAATTTCTTGCAAGCTGTGTGGAGAGAATTCCGATTGCAAGTCCACAGATTAACATAGGCATTATAATCATTAAAATAAGTTTTAATCGAATCTTCATACGCAGTTCCCCCATGCCTTTAATTTTTTTACCTTTAAAATCATACCTTACGTCCTCCTTCTTATCTTTTAAATTATACTATAATAAAATGTCATCAAACCTTTGCTTTGTTTAATGACATTATATCAGAAAAAAAGAAAGAAAGATAGTACAAAAAGAAAAAAGACTGTCCCAAGACAAGTCTTTTTCCTGAATAATTTATATATTACAAAAAATCAATATATTACATAATCAACCTTAAATCAACTATATTTTTATCTGGTTTCTGGTGTATGCCACTTCCAGTCACGTACTTCCGGAAGGTCCTCACCATAAGTTCCGATATGAGCCTTATGAGCAACAAGTGTATCATGCATCTGCTGAATGAGATGTGAACCCTTATTTCCTACCTGTGGCAGGCTGTTGATTACGTCCTCTACGAGGTGGAATCTGTCGATTTCATTCTGAACTCGCATATCAAATGGAGTTGTAATTGTACCTTCCTCATGATAGCCGTGTACATGCAAATTCTTGTTCTCTCTGAAATAAGTCAGCTCATGAATCAGTGTCGGATATCCGTGGAATGCGAAGATAACAGGCTTATCCTTTGTAAAGATAGCATTATACTCTGCATCGGTCAGTCCATGTGGATGGTCTGTATGAGGCTGAAGCTTCATAAGGTCAACAACATTGACAAAACGAACTTTTACATCCGGCAGATTATCTCTGATAATAGTAGTAGCAGCCAGAGCTTCAAGAGTAGGTGTATCACCACAGCATGCAATAACTACATCTGGGTCCTGTCCCTGGTCATTAGAAGCCCAATCCCAAATGCTGATACCCTGTGTACAATGTTTTACAGCCTGGTCCATGGTCAGCCACTGGAAGCTTGGATGCTTGGATGCAATAATAACATTTACATAATTCTTGCTCTTGATACAATGGTCAAAGCAGGATAACAGACAGTTTGCATCTGGTGGAAGATACATACGAACAACGTCTGCCTTCTTATTTGAGATATGGTCTAAGAAGCCCGGGTCCTGATGTGTAAATCCGTTGTGGTCCTGCTGCCATACATTTGAAGTAAGAATGAGGTTCAGAGATGCAATCGGAACTCTCCAGTTCAGTTCGGAGGTAATCTTTAACCATTTTGCATGCTGAGCGCACATGGAATCTACAACTCTGATAAATGCCTCATAGCTGGCAAAGAATCCGTGGCGGCCTGTCAGAAGATAGCCTTCCAGCCAGCCTTCGCACATATGCTCACTTAAATAACCGTCCATAATACGGCCGTCAACATCCATATACTCATCATTTGGAAGAGAATCAGCATTCCATTTTCTCTTCTCAACAGTAAATGCATCATAAAGTCTGTTGGACATACATTCATCTGGTCCAAAGATACGGAAATTGCGTGATTCTTTATTTAACTTAAATACATCTCTGACATAAGCGCCGAGTTCCTTCATATCCTGTGCCTTTACTGCACCCGGAGCAGTTACGTCAATACCATATTTTGTAAAGTCCGGTGTGCGCAGGTCGCGAAGAAGCAGACCGCCATTTGCATGAGGATTTGCACTGATTCTCTGATTTCCCTTAGGAGGAATTTCTTTCAGCTCAGGAATTAACTGGTAATCTTCTGTAAATAACTCTTCCGGCTTATAGCTTAACAGCCATTCCTTTAAGATATCAAGATGCTCTGGCTTCTCCATGGTAATAGGTACCTGATGTGCACGGAAAGAGCCTTCAATCACTTCTCCGTCAACTACCTTAGGACCTGTCCAGCCCTTTGGAGTTCTCATAACAATCATTGGCCAGAATGGTCTTGTTGTATTGCCGTTTTCTCTTGCATCCTTCTGGATTTCAAGAATTCTTTCAATACATGTATCTACGGCTTCAGCCATCTTCTTATGCATAGCCATCTCATCATCATCTGTTGTCTTCTCAACAAAGTGAGGCTCCCATCCACAGCCGTGGAAGTAGCTTTCTACTTCGTCATGTGAAATGTGAGAAAATACAGTAGGGTTGCTGATTTTGTACTCATTTAAGTGCAGAATCGGCAGTACAGCACCGTCAGTAGCAGCGTTCAAAAACTTGTTTGAATGCCATGCAGTAGCAAGAGGACCGGTCTCAGCCTCGCCGTCGCCAACGATTACAGTAGTAATTAAGCCCGGATTGTCAAATACGGAACCGAAAGCATGAGCGATAGAATATCCAAGCTCACCGCCTTCATTAATTGAACCCGGAGTTTCCGGAGCAACGTGGCTTGAGATTCCGCAAGGGAATGAGAACTGCTTGCAGAGCCTTGTCATACCTTCTCTGTCAAGACTTACATTCGGGTAAATTTCACTGTAATGACCTTCCAGATAGGAGTTTGCTACAAAGAAGTTTCCACCATGTCCCGGACCTGAAATTAATACCATATCAAGGTCATATTTGTTAATTGCTCTGTTCATATGAGCATAAACAAAGTTCTGACCTGGAACTGTTCCCCAGTGTCCTACAATTTTTTTCTTTACCTGGTCCCTTGTCAAAGGCTCCCGTAAAAGAGGGTTGTCTAACATATAGAGCTGCGCAGCAGCAAGATAGTTAGCGGCACGCCAGTAAGCGTTTAATTTCTCAAGATATTCCTGAGAGTTAAAATCTGTGTTTGCCATTTTTGTTTCTCCTTGTGTTATATTTTTTTGGCCCTTTCCATTGATTGGATAGGGCAGATTTTAACATAGATTCATACACTATATATAATAATCCATTTTGCTGATTTTTAAAAGGAAAATTTTGTAATTTTTTCATTTTTTTTCAATATAAAAGAACAAAGTGCTTGCAAACCATTAGGAAAGCTGTTCCATTTTGTAAGTATTGATTAATCTGTGAATACGTTTTACAGGGTCTAAAAGCTCACTCATAGATGCGTCATGGTTGAGTGTATCAATAATTAACGCAATGTATTTGCTCATATCACAGTTAATATAATAAGGTTTTGTTAAGAGTTCCGGTGTCTGATAAATCAGATTTGTCGTAAGGATTTTATCAATCAGACCCTTTTCATAGGCTTCGTCAAATTTTTCCAGACCATTCGTAAACAGACCAAAGGTAGCAGCAACAAAGACTCTTTTTGCCTTTCGTTTTTTCAGCTCTTTTGCAACTTCTAAAACACTTTCACCGGAGGAAATCATATCATCAATAATAATGACATCCATTCCCTCAACAGAAGACCCCAGAAATTCATGTGCCACAATTGGATTTCTGCCATTTACAATACGGGCATAATCGCGTCTCTTGTAAAACATACCCATATCCAGTCCAAGAACATTTGCAAGATAAACTGCACGACTGGTACCACCCTCATCCGGACTGATTACCATCATATGCTTGGAGTCAATCTGCAAATCCTTTACTTCCCTTAACAGGCCTTTAATAAACTGATATCCCGGACGGACAGATTCAAAGCCCTTGAGAGGAATCGCATTTTGCACACAGGGATTATGCACATCAAAGGTAATAATGTTTTCAACTCCCATTTTGGTAAGCTCCTGAAGCGCAAGTGCACAGTCTAAGGATTCACGTCTTGTTCTTTTATCCTGACGGCTTTCATACAGAAAAGGCATAATAACAGTAATTCTTCTTGCCTTACCTCCCACAGCGGCAATAATTCTCTTTAAATCCTGATAGTGGTCATCCGGCGACATTCTGTTCTGGTGGCCGCACAGGGAGTAAGTCATATTATAATTTCCCACATCAACAAGAATATACAAATCTTTTCCCCTGACAGATTCATTGATAATTCCCTTTGCCTCGCCGGAACCAAATCTTGGAACCTGCGTGTTAATCAGGTAAGAATCTTTCTGATAGCCTGAAAATGCAATTGTATGTGTGTAAGTTCCTGTTCTGCTGCTGCGCCATCCGGTGATGTAATTGTCAACACTTTTTCCCTGCTCCTTAAAACTGTCGAGAGCGACAATTCCAAGAGGTCCTACGGGAATGGTTTCCAGATTCTTTTCTTTTGGCATGATAAATCCTCCTCGTATCAGGAAATCGGCAGAGCCATTTCCCATCAAATCATGTAAAAATTCTAACGAATTAATTTATATCATTATATTTGTAGGAAGTCAAGTAGAGAAATAGCCAGAATTAATATAATGATTTTAAAATTCGCAAATCTTTTCCAAAAATTTTGAGCATTTTAAAGTTACTGGCGATTCTGGAAAAAATTCTGTCTGAATAAATATCCCTCAGATTTCCAAGCGCAAGGTTTGTGGAAATAATCAATGGCTTTTTGCGTATGGCTCTCTCATTTATACAGTGAAAAAGTGAGGAAGATGTGAAGGCGTTTGGAATTTCTGTTCCAAGGTCATCAATAATAAGAAGGTCACATTCATAAAAATCCCGCTGCACAGTACTTTCATAGGCAGACAGATTTTCTCCTCTGTGAAAAGAGGCATCCTCAAGAACATGAAAAAACTGTATTGCCGACATATAAATTACAGAAAAAGAACGGTCAATCAGCTCTTTTGCAATACAGTTAATCAAAAAGGTCTTTCCTACCCCGATTACACCATAGATAAGAAGATTCTGACCGCCTTCCTTAAAATTATTTACAAAATCATGACAGATATTCAGAGTTTCAATCATATTTGCCTTTGAGGAAAGACCAGTGTTTTCATCTATAATATCATCCGAATAATATTCCATACAAAAGGTGGAGAAATTTTCTCTGTCAATCAGTTCCCTGATATTTGACTGTTCATAAAGAATTTCTACAATTTTTGCATGCATACAGGAACACATTTCATTTTCAATATAACCGGTATCCTTGCATTTCTCACAGGTATAATGCATGGAGAGATAATCGGCGGGAAATCCGTTTTCTGTCAACAGTCTTTTTTTCTGCTCTGACAAACGGGCAATTGTTTCCTTTAGGCTGCTATCGGAATCAGACGATTTTACATCTTCTGATAATAATCTTGCTTTTGCTTCTTTGACAGATAAAGATGAAATTTCATTATGTATTTCCCTGATTTTTGGAATTTTTTTATAAATCTCATCAGTACGCCTGTCCAGACTGTGAACATTATTAAGCCGCAGCCGTTCGTATTCACGTACTATTTGATTGTATTGTTTATTTGTAATACCCATTGATATTCCTCCGTATTATCAATAATTAAGTGCGTTTCAGCAGGGCTTTTTCCAATTCGTTGAAATCATAATCATGCTGCGGAATGTTGTTAAAAGAATTTTTCTTTGCAGGGATTTGTGTTTCTGTATTTTTTGCAGCTTTTTCCCTGCGTTTTTCATGCGCAGAATCAATTAATTTCAAGTCGGAAAGATGATGTACATTATTTTTGCTCCAGCGCTCTAAAATAGAATCTGCATATTGAAAACTTGGCTGGTGTATTGTGTTAATCGTGCGGTTACATGCCTCCAGAATAATATCAAGACTGAAACCATACTGGTTTGTCCATTTATCAATCAGGTCTCTCTCCACTGGTGCGGGATTTCTTCCCGATAGCCCAAAGGTTTTGAGAACAGCAAAGTAAGTGTGAGAAAAATTCGAAATATATTCCTTTGCCTGGCTGGGGGTGCTTATGCCCTCCTTATGCCATGTAATACCGGTTTTTTCAATATAACGAAAGGACTTTTTGTCATTTGAGGCACAATATTCCAGCAAATATTCAATTAAATCTGCCGAAAGCCCAAGATTGTCATAAAAATACAGAATCAGGTTGGTTTCTCTTTCGTTCAGCGTTTTCCCCATATATTTCTGTGCGATATACAAGAGTTGCTTTACCTCTGTATTATCCGCAAATTCCGCCAGTCTGGCAGAGGAAATGAAGTTGGATAATGTTTTTGAATGTTTGGTATCTTTCGGTTCGTTTTCTTTGGCACCATTCTTTTCAAGGTCATTTATTTGTATTGCAGAAAGCACGCCATCTGAAAATTCAAGAGAAAGAACATTGTTTTTTTCCCAATATTTTAATGCACGCAGCACATCCTTTTCTGTACAGTCAAAGATATCTGCAAGAGTATTTATGGAAAGAGAAGCGCTAAGTTTGTCATCACTGGAGCAGCGCAGTATATATAAATATATTTTTACATATTCTCCATTCGCAGGAATCATATAATAATCTATAAATAAATTTTTTATCAGGGTTATTCCCGCTTTTGTGGTCTGTTTTAAACAAATACTGCTCATAATAACTCCATTTCTACCTATTATTAATATATCTTTTTTCTTCTCATCTAAGTCTATATAGACATAGTACCACAGATTTTCATTTCTGAAAATGGTAAATTTGACAGAAGAGATAGGATTTTCCACGTCAAAATTTTATATCTGAATGTGGATAAAGTGGATAACTTTGTGGATAAGTCCCAAAACAGCGTAAAATCAGGTGTTTTCAGGTGGTGAATTATGTGAAAAAATAAAAAACATATCCACATATCTTTTCCAAAAAAAATGGTGGAAAAAAATGTGGATATGTGGATAACTTATTTTACAAGCAGGTCTTCCCCAATATTTACAACGTTTCCAGCACCCATAGTTATCAACAAATCACCGTGTACACAGTTATTTTTTACAAATTCTTCTATGGATTTAAAATCTGAAAAATAATGCACATCTGTTCCATGTTTCTTTAATTCTTCTGCAAGAAGCTCTGAACTCATACCAAGTGTATCTGTTTCTCTGGCAGCATAAATATCAGCAAGAATGAGATGCGGCACAGAAGAAAGTGCCTCGACAAAACGGTCAAACAACGCCTTTAATCTGGAATAGGTATGTGGCTGCAAAATTACCCACAGTTCTTTATGTGGATAATTTTCTGCCGTTTTAAGGGTAGCGGCAATCTCGTCCGGATGATGTGCATAGTCGTCAATAATGGTAATTCCGTTTACTTCCCCCTTATATTGAAATCTCCGGTTTGTACCAGTATATGAGAAAAGTCCGTTTTTTATAACATCAATGGACAAATTCATGGAAAAACCTACAACGGCAGCCGCAAGGGAATTATAAACATTATGAAGACCGGGAACAGAAAGCTGAATTTCCGTTATTTTTTTTCCATGCTTTAATAAAGTATAATGACAGCAACCTTTTTCATTATATTCTATATTTTCGGCACTGTAATCGCTTTTTTCCGGGTCAGAGCCAAAAGTAACCACATGACAGCTTAAATCAGATGTGAAATATTCCGGCTTATCAATATCACTGTTTATAATTACATATCCGTGGTCAGGTACAAGCATGGCAAATTTTTTAAAACTGTTTCTAATATCATCAATATCCTTAAAAAAATCCAGATGGTCCTCCTCCACATTTAAAATTACAGCCGTGGTAGGAAAAAAGGAAAGAAAACTGTTTGTATATTCACAGCTTTCATTGACAAAGTTTTCAGAATGTCCAATACGAAGATTTCCGCCAATAGAAGGAATAATTCCCCCCACAAGAATTGTAGGGTCACAATTTCCTTCCATTAAAATATGGGAAACCATGGAAGTGGTAGTTGTTTTTCCATGAGTTCCGGCTATATTGATTGCATTTTTGTATTCTTTCATAATAAGTCCAAGAAAATCTGCACGTACCATTGTCGGAATATTCAGAGATTGTGCCGCGAGAAGCTCAGGGTTATCTGAGTGGATGGCAGCAGTATATACAATTAAGTCAATATCAGATGTAATATTTTCAGCAGATTGGCCATATATTATTTTAGCTCCTAAAGAAACAAGCCTGACAGTAAGCTCACTCTCTTTCGCATCGGAACCGCTTACGAAAATCCCTTTTGTAATCAGGATTTCGGCAAGTGCGCTCATGCTGATTCCACCGATACCGATAAAATGAACCTTTTTTAATTTTTCTAAACTGATATTTTGCATTATAAAACGTCTCCTCCATTATAATATATAAAGTATGCCATGTAATTAACCTTTGGCTGATTATATTTAAGGTTACTTTATTATACTACGAATCCCTTAAAAAGCAATTCAAAATTGGTAAGAAATTACATGGGATTAGACAAATTGACCAATAAATTAAAAAACAATAGAAAAAATTGTACAATTTTATAAAAAAGTCCTTTTAATTTTAGGAATTTATGGTATAATAGTTCCCATAGAGAGTAAGGCGCAAATCGCAGCCGCCGAAAGGGCGGATGCAAAGGCAGTTTTTTAGAAAACTGCAAAAAAGAAATAGGAGTAAGCAGTTTATAAAAATAATTTTTTATAATATAGTGCTTGAGTTAAATGCCGGTAGAAACTACTGGTAAATATTACAGCGAGGTGATAGCGTGATAAAAAAAGAAATGATTGCCATGTTATTGGCAGGTGGACAAGGAAGCAGGTTGGGTATTCTTACATCCAAGATGGCAAAGCCTGCAGTTGCATTCGGTGGAAAATACAGAATTATTGATTTTCCGCTTAGTAATTGTATAAATTCTGGCGTTGATACAGTCGGTGTCCTTACTCAGTATCAGCCGTTAAGATTGAACTCACATATAGGAATTGGTATTCCATGGGATTTAGACCGTAATATCGGCGGCGTTTCCGTACTGCCGCCATACGAGAAGAGTGGAAACAGTGAGTGGTACACAGGTACAGCAAATGCCATTTATCAGAATATGGCTTATATGGAGCAGTATAATCCTGACTATGTATTGATTTTATCAGGCGACCATATCTACAAGATGGATTATGAGATTATGCTTGATTATCACAAGTCAAACAATGCAGATGTTACCATTGCTGCCATGCCTGTTCCAATGGAGGAAGCAAAGAGATTCGGTATCGTGGTAACAGATGAGGATAATCGTATTACAGATTTTCAGGAGAAGCCGGACGAGCCGAAGAGTAATCTTGCATCTATGGGTATCTACATATTTAACTGGGAGGTACTCAAGAACGCTTTAGTTACTTTAAAGAACCAGAGTAATTGTGATTTTGGTAAGCATATTATTCCGTATTGTTTTGAGAATGGAAAGAGAATATTTGCTTATGAATACAACAGCTATTGGAAGGACGTAGGTACACTTGGTTCTTACTGGGAAGCAAATATGGAGTTAATTGATATTATTCCTGTATTCAATCTTTATGAAGAGTTCTGGAGAATTTATACAAAGAGTGATATTCTTCCACCACAGTATATTGCAAATAACGCAAGGATAGAGAGAAGTTTGATAAGCGAGGGCTGCGATATTCAGGGAGAGGTATATAATTCGGTAATTGGCGCAGGGGTTACAGTTGAAGAAGGTGCCATTGTCAGAGATTCCATAATTATGAAAGATACCAAGATAGGTAAAAATGTAAAGATTTATAAATCTATTATTGCAGAAGAAGTAGTGATAGATGATAATACAGAAATCGGCATAGGCGAAGAGGCGCCGTCAAAGCTGGATAAAAAGATATATGCTTTCGGACTTGCCACAATTGGCGAAAAGACATATATACCAAAGAATGTAAAGATTGGTAAAAATACAGCAGTCATGGGACAGACAGAGCTTTCTGATTATCATGACGGAGTACTTGAAAGTGGCGAATATATTATTAAGGCAGGTGAAATGTAATGAGAGCTATAGGTATTATTCTTGCAGGTGGTAACAATAAAAAAATGAAAGAGCTTTCTTACAAAAGGGCAATTGCCGCCATGCCTATTGCAGGAAGCTACAGAGCGACAGATTTTGCACTGAGCAATATGTCAAATTCACATATACAGAAAGTTGCAGTTCTGACACAGTATAATGCAAAATCATTAAATGAACATTTGAGCTCATCAAAATGGTGGGATTTTGGTAGAAAAAATGGTGGATTATATGTATTCACACCATCTATTACCGCAGAAAACGGGTCATGGTACAGAGGTACAGCAGATAGTATCTGGCAGAATATCAGCTTCCTGAAAAACAGCCACGAGCCATATGTAGTGATTGCACCGGGTGATGGAGTTTACAAGCTGGATTATAACAAAGTTCTTGAGTATCATATTGCAAAACGTGCAGATATTACAATTGTTTGTAAGGATATGCCCGTCGGAACAGATGTATCCAGATTTGGTGTTGTTTCCATGAACGAGGACAGCAGAATTATAAACTTTGAAGAAAAGCCAATGGCGACACAATCTACAACAGTTTCAACTGGTATTTATATTATCAGAAGAAGACAGTTGATTGAGCTGATTGAGAAATGCATAGAAGAAGAAAGATATGATTTTGTAAATGATATTCTTCTAAGATATAAAAATATTAAGAAAATCTATGGTTATAAACTGGATACCTACTGGAGCAATATCGCCTGTGTAGATTCTTATTATAAAACCAATATGGATTTCTTAAAACCAAACATAAGAGATTATTTCTTTAAGCAGTATCCGGATGTTTATTCAAAGGTAGAAGACCTTCCACCGGCAAAATATAATCCGGGCGCACAAATTAAGAACAGCTTGATTTCAAGCGGCTGTATTATCAATGGACAGGTCGAAAATTCTGTATTATTTAAAAAGGTTTATATAGGAAATAACTGTGTAATTAAAAATTCGGTTATTTTAAATAATGCTTATATAGGCGATAATACTGTGATTGAGAATTGTATTGTTGAAAGCAGAGGTTCCGTCAGAGCAAATACAGAATATATTACAGAACCTGGTCAGACTCCAAAAATTGTTCTGGATAAGAATGATAGATATACAATGATGTAAATCTAAATCGTAACCTGTGCACAGTATCTTTCAGAAAATAATATGAGTTGAAAGGAAGATGATTATGCAGATTACAGACGTAAGAGTAAAAAAGGTAAATAAAGAAGGAAAGATGAAAGCAGTAGTATCTATTACCATTGATAATGAGTTTGTAGTGCATGATATCAAGGTAATAGAGGGAGACAAAGGATTGTTTATCGCTATGCCAAGCAAAAAAGCCTCCGATGGAGAATACAGAGACATAGCGCATCCGATTAATTCAGAAACCCGTGACAGAATACAGAAGGAAATTCTGGAAAAATATGAAATAGCGTTATCAGAAGAAGATTAGTTTCTTACTCCTTTCTTTTTAAAAGCCCCCGATTATAAATCGGGGGCGAATTTTTTGGTAAATGCTGATTACATAATTTATGAACAAAGTGCTTCTACAATTTCTTTCAGTGTATTTAAAATTTCACTTGTATTTTTTAATGCGCGTCTTGGTTTATAGGTAAAATACGGAATGTCCTCTGCTGCGAATTTTAAATCCCCACGATATTTTTGAATAATTTTGGGAATTTTGTTCACATCAATTCGCGCTTTTGGATACATAATAAATTTTAATGAATTTTTATCTCCGGTAATTTCTGTTATTCCGGCGGCATGCGCAAAGGATTTTAACAACGCAACTTTGAGAAGATTTTCAACAGGTGCAGGAATATCGCCAAAGCGGTCTGTCAACTCATCCTGCATATCCTGATACTCATCTGTATTTTCAATAGAAGCAATTTTTTTATAAATATTCAATTTCTGTATTTCATTTGCAATATATTTTGGAGGAATAAAAGCATCTATTTTTACATCAATTGTTGTTTCGTAAGTGTCATCTTCTGTTTTTTCACCTTTTAATAAAAGAACTGCTTCATTTAACATTTTGCAGTACAGGTCATAGCCTACTGCCTCCATATGACCATGCTGCTCTGCGCCAAGAATATTTCCTGCACCACGGATTTCAAGGTCACGCATGGCAATTTTAAATCCTGAACCAAGGTCTGTAAATTCCTTAATGGCAGCCAGACGTTTTTCTGCGATTTCTTTCAGCATTTTATCCCTTTTATACATAAGAAAGGCATAGGAGGTTCTGTTTGAACGTCCCACACGGCCCCGAAGCTGGTAAAGCTGAGAAAGACCAAATTTATCTGCATCATGGATAATCATGGTATTTACATTCGAAATATCCAGTCCTGTTTCTATAATAGTAGTAGATACCAGCACATCAATTTCACCGTTGATAAATTCATACATAATCTGCTCTAATTTGCGCTCGCTCATCTGTCCGTGTGCATATCCAACGTTTGCCTCAGGCACAAGCTGCTGAATTTTGCCTGTGATTTCTTCGATATTATTGATTCTGTTAAATACATAATATACCTGTCCGCCTCTGGCAAGCTCTCGGTGAACTGCTTCACGAATCATTTCTTCATTGTATTCCATAACGTAGGTTTGAATCGGCAGTCGGTCAATTGGCGGTTCTTCAAGCACACTCATATCCCGAATACCAATCAGGCTCATATGAAGAGTACGGGGAATCGGAGTAGCCGACAAAGACAAAACATCAATATTTGATTTCATCTGCTTGATTTTTTCCTTATGAGAAACACCAAAACGCTGTTCCTCGTCAATAATAAGAAGTCCAAGGTCTTTAAAGGAAATATCCTTTGATAAAAGCCGGTGCGTACCAATCACAATATCCACATATCCACCTTTCAGGCCCTCGATAGTTTTTTTCTGCTGTGCAGGAGTGCGGAAGCGGCTCATAAGCTCCACAGTAATTGGAAAATCTTTCATTCTTTGCGTAAAGGTGTGATAATGCTGCTGCGCAAGAATAGTTGTAGGTACCAGAAATACGGCCTGTTTGCCGTCCTGAACTGCTTTAAACGCCGCACGGATAGCGATTTCTGTTTTGCCATAGCCTACATCTCCGCAGATTAATCTGTCCATAATCTTTTTGGATTCCATATCCTTTTTGGTATCTTCAATAGCGGCAAGCTGGTCATCTGTTTCTGTATATAAAAATGATTCTTCAAATTCTGTCTGCCATATGGTATCGGGGCTGAACTGAAAGCCGGATTTTGACTGGCGCTCGGCATATAGTTTTACAAGGTCTGCGGCAATGTCACGAACTGCTTTTCGTACCTTTGATTTTGTTTTTGTCCAGTCGGCGGTTCCCAGTTTATTCAGTTTTAATTTCGGCGCATCTGCATCCAGGCTGTTTCCGGAATGTTTTTGAATCAAGTCGAGCTGAGTGGCGGGAACATAAAGATTTCCGCCGTCTCCATATTCAATTTTTATATAATCCCGTGTGGTTTTATCTACAACAATTTTTTCAAGTCCTCTGTAAATTCCAAGTCCATGATTTTCATGAATTACATAGTCGCCGATTTTTAATTCCGAAAATCCGCTGATTTTTTCACCGCTGTATTTTTTCCGATTTCTTTTTTTCTTTTTTATATTCCCAAATACGTCAGATTCCGAAATAACAGAAAATTTAATCATAGGATATTCAAAGCCTCTGTGAATATTGCCAGAGGTAAGAAGAATCTGTCCCGGTTGAATCAGACAATCCGGATTATCTGAAGTAAAGGCGTTCAGATGAAAATCCTGAAGAAGCGTATCTGCGAGGCGTGCCGCCTTAGAACGGGAGCCGCACATAATCAGAGTTCTCCAGCCTTCTTTTTTATAATAGCTCAAATCCTTTACAAGAAGCTCAAAGTTATTGTTATATGGATTGATATTTCTGATAGATACAGAGTATTTTTCTTTGATGGCAAAGCTTTTGATTTTCTGGTCTAAAGTAGTGAAAAGCACCGCCCGAAAAGAAGAAAGTTTTGCAAGTATCAGGGCAGTAGACAAAAATACCTCTGTCTGTCCAGCCATAACATATCCACCCTCAATACGGCTTGCCATGCTTTCACGAAATTCCTGCTCAACAGTATCAGCACGTTCTAAAGTTCTGGAAGGTTCATCAATAAATAATATGGTATCTTCTACGGGAAAATAGTCCAGAAGAGAGGATGTTTCCTGATAAAAATAGGGCATAAAGCTGTCAAGAAATACGCCTGTTCTTGAAATGGACAGACGTTCCGTAAATTCATTTACAGTAGAGGAGAGTCTGTGCGCTTCCTCAGTTTTAAAAGTATCTTTCAGAACTTTTATACGTGCATCAAGTTCCAGCTTTATCTCTTTGATTCCTTTTTCTATCTGATGAGAAGACAAGAGATATTCAGAGGCTGGATAAATAGTAATCTCATTTATATTTTCTATTGTTCTCTGACTGAGAGGGTCAAAGGAACGAATAGAATCAATAATGTCATCCCACAGCTCGATTCTGTATGGCTGGTCACTTGTAAGCGGAAAAATATCAATAATTCCACCACGGATAGCAAACTGTCCCGGAGATTCCACCTGTTCTGTCCGTTCAAAACCTGAATAGACAAGAGAATTTTTGAGTTCATTAATATCAATCTGCTCATCATATTCAATCTTTAAAATGCCTTCCTGTATGCATTTCAGGGGCACCAGTTTATCCATAAGTCCGTCAATGGTAGTGATAAGAGTAAAAGGCTGCCCGTTTACAAGCTGTGAAATAGCATCCAGACGCTGTCTGATAATCAGATTTCCATAGGCATCGGCAGAAAAGAAAATAAAATCCTTTGCTGGATAATAAAATGTATTTGCATCAAAGGATTTCATATCGTCATATATTTCTCTTGCACGGATATCATGAAAAGTAATAATGATTTTATATTTAATATTACTTCCAAGAGAAGCTGCCAGATGAGTTTCACCAGAATCAGCGGCTCCTGTTATCTGAAAGGCACTCCTGCCTGAACTGTCAGCAAGCTGTTCTTGTAATAAATGAAAATCATTTAAACCCGAAAGAGGGTCAGTAAAGTAAGGATTCATAGTACCTCCCGTTTTAGATAAATTTAATTATACTGGTTCATGGCTTTATCGAATTGGTCCGATATTACCAGCTCTGCTGCCGCTGCTGCACGCTCAAAAGCATCTTCAACAAGAATGCGGTCTTCTTTTGAAAAACGGCTGAGAACAAAATCAATTAAATCATGGTCTGCCGGTTTTTGTCCAACACCTATTTTAATACGTTTAAATTTTTCAGTACCCAGACAGGCAATTATATTTTTTATGCCATTATGTCCGCCGGCACTTCCTTTTTTGCGCAAACGCAGCCTGCCGGGGTCAAGGCTGATATCATCATAAATAACAAGAAGCTCTTCTTCCGGATTAATTTTATAAAATCTGACAAATTGTTGTATGGCTTCTCCGCTTAGATTCATATAGGTAAGCGGTTTCACCAGCAGAACCTTCTGTCCCTGAATTACACCGGAGCCAAAAAGAGCATGAAATTTAACTGTATTTATATTAATATTGTTTTTTCTGGCAATTACATCTAAAGCATCAAAGCCTGCATTATGTCTGGTTTTTTCATATTGAACAGTAGGATTTCCAAGACCCGCAATAATATACATATGGCACCTCCATCTTTATATATGTCATCATATGTCATCAAACGAAACAGAGCATAGTTTGATGACATACATTATTCTTTATTTTTAATCTGTTCTTTATACAGACCGATATAGGCTGTCAGATAAGAACAAAATGCAATAATTAAAAATACTGACACAAGGCTTATCAGGAAAAGGACCGCCGGTTTGGGAATATCTGGCAAAAACATAAGAAGGAACATAACAGAGTCGAATACTACTGTACAAAGTTTTCCTGCCCAGTTCGCGCCATTCAGATTAAATCCTTTATGATAAATCATCAGCCCGATAACTAATAGAATTACTTCTTTTAATACATATTCCACGATAAGAATCAAAACCAGCGGCCGACGGAAAGTTATTACAAACAGCATGGAAAACTGCATAAGCTTGTCAGCTACTGGGTCAATAAATTTTCCCCAGTCAGTAATCATATTGAAATGTCTGGCAATATATCCGTCGGCAATATCAGTAAGAGATGCAACAATCAAAACAATGGCGGACTGCCAGTAATACTCAGAAAGATAAAGGTATACAAAGAAAGGAACCAGTAAAATTCTGATGTAGCAAAGGATGTTTGGTATTTTAAATAAATCTTCTTTTCTGGCTCTTCCTCTCATATATAATCCTCCGTTCATAAAGCAAAGTGCCTGTGGTTAAATTTTATTTTATTGTAGTGAGTGTCATCAGGTTTTTCCGACAATATAATATCATAGTATAATAGTATATAGGAAGAATTGGCAAAAGTCAAGGAGAGCAGAATGCACAAAAATATAGAAAAATTTCATATAAAACTTTACAAATAATGAAAAATTTGCTAAAATAGATTCAGTAGTCAGAATCAAGCAACCAACGCTTGTTATGTAATCAGTTGAAAATTGATTGTATTAATATGTAATTAATTGAAGATTGATTGCGTTGATTGTCTAATCAAGAATCAGTACAGAATTTGTCATATATAAGGGGCTTTATAAATAAATCTGCACAAGGGGATAGCAGATGAATGAAAGGCGTGAAAATATATGAGAAAGTTAAAGCTTATACTTGCCGGCTCAGCGTTAGTTATGGGAAGCTGTCTGATAGTAAAAGCTCCAGGGTATCTCATACAGAATTCTTCTGAAAGCAGAGTGAGTCAATCAGATATGATTTCAGCAGAAAATCAGGATTTTGTTTATGTACTCAATGTAGGTGAAACTTCAGTGGCATTGGCATCTTTAGAAGAGGTATCGCGGGTTGTTGATACAATAAAAAATATGCATAGTGAAGATGAGGATAGCATTGTTGCGGCACAGGCAGATGGAGTGGAATCAGAGGTTCTGGCACAGGCAAGTATTGAACCGGAAAACAGGCCAATGGTTATGACTGCAGAAGATGAAATATTGCAGGAAACAGCAGAAACCGTTTCTATTGAGGATAAGATACAAGTTCTTAAAATACAATCCACAGGGATGCAGACTGTGTCTGTTGATGAGGCGGTTGATATCGTAAAATCTGCTCTCTGGGCAGTTTCCGTATTGCAGGAAACACATTCTGACTATTGATTTTACGACGACGGAGCACAAACAAAACAAAAATGAAAAACAAAACTTTACAAATGCATTTTTTGTGCTATAATCAATATACATGTGCGTAAATGCCATGTATATTGATTTTTTATTTTATAGGAAATCAGCTTTGGCTGATTGCATGATTTAAGTAATTTTTTTGGAATATTATTGAAAACTGGTGCATATAAATAGCAGACAGAGAGTTTATTTATATGCGTAAATATAGATGATAGAGGTGTATAATGAAGAAATACATTATAAAAGGTGGAACAGCACTGTCAGGAGAAGTAGAAATCGGAGGAGCCAAAAATGCGGCTCTTGGAATAGTAGCGGCTGCAATTATGGCAGATGAAACAGTTACAATAGACAATCTTCCGGATGTAACAGATATTAATGTGTTGATAGATACAATAGAAGGAATTGGCGCAACAGTTGAAAGAGTAAACAGACATTGTGTAAAGATTAACGGCAGGACAGTGGCTTCTGTCCATGCGGATAATGATTATATAAAAAAAACCAGAGGTTCTTATTATCTGGTGGGAGCTCTGCTTGGCAAGTTTGAAAAAGCGGAGGTAACACTTCCGGGTGGCTGCAATATAGGAAGCAGGCCCATAGACCAGCATATCAAGGGATTTTCCATGCTGGGAGCAGATGTAAAGATTGAATATGGCATGATTGTGGCAGAGGCGGAAAAGCTCTGCGGTGCACATATCTTTTTTGACAGAGTAACAGTAGGTGCTACGATTAATGTTATGCTGGCAGCAAGCCTTGCACAGGGAAATACGATTATTGAAAATGCGGCGAAGGAGCCTCATGTTGTAGATGTGGCAAATATGCTGAACAGTATGGGGGCAAATATCAAGGGCGCCGGTACAGATGTAATCAGAATCAAGGGTGTTCCAAAGCTTCATGGAACAGAATATTCTGTGATTCCTGACCAGATAGAAGCGGGAACTTTTATGTTTGCGGCGGCGGCGACCAGAGGAAATATACTGGTGAAAAATGTAATTCCAAAACATCTGGAGGCATTGACAGCCAAGCTTTATGAAGTGGGCTGCAGTGTGGAGGAATATGACGATGCAGTAAGGGTAATCGGAAATCCGGTGCAGAAATGTTCTCAGGTACAAACATTAGTATATCCGGGATTTCCTACGGATATGCAGCCACAGATTACAGTAATATTTGCGCTGGCGCAGGGAACCAGTACTGTGACAGAAAATATTTTTGATAACCGTTTTAAATATGTAGATGAGCTGACCAAAATGGGAGCAAAAATCAGAGTGGAGGGCAATATTGCCGTTGTGGAAGGCGTAAAGGGATTTACTGGAGCCAGCGTCAATGCCCTTGATTTACGTGCAGGCGCAGCGCTTGTACTTGCGGGACTCTGTGCAGATGGATATACAACGATAGATGATATTCATTATATACAGAGAGGTTATGAGAAGTTTGACGAGAAGCTTCAAAGCCTTGGGGCGGCCATTGAGATAGTGGATAACGACAGAGATGCGCAGAGATTTAAGCTGGAAGCAGTATAGCAGAGCTATGGGAATAGCAAAATTTTCACAGTATAATTGCATTTCAGAAAAAAATAATAAAAATATAACAAAAATGTCTGCGGAAATTCCGCATTAAAAGGCAGGCGGTTCAAACCTGTCTTTTTGTTGATACCTTCAATTGGATAAAATATGTAATTAGTCGTTTTGCTCCTCTGCTTTATTATAGATAGTTACAGTCTGATATGGAATTTCTATACCATTCTTTTTAAATTCTTTTACAAGTTTACCGCGGATATCACTACATGCCTGAAAGCTGTCATCAAGGTTTTCAGTCCATATGGTTGTTTTTAGAATAACGCCGTTTGATGTATATCCTTTTATAAAAATTTTATTTTCTTCTGTATTTAATGTCAGTTCATGTTGTGAACATATTTCCCGAAGAATTTTTATCGCCAGTTCAATATCGGAGTGATAGGAAACCTCTACTTCCATAAAATTTCCGATATTTTTCGTATAATTCGTATTTGTGATTACTGCTGAATCCATAACGGAATTTGGCACTATACAGGTTTCACCGTTATACTGGCAGATAATGGTATGACGTATTGTGATGTCCTTAACAATCCCTTCTGCAATAATATGACCATTTTGAACTACTTTAATTTTTTCGTCTACATTATAGGGATTTGACATGGACAAAGAAAATCCGCTTATGACATTTGACAATGCCTGCTGAGCAGCAAAGGTGGCAATGGCAACAATCAGTGTACCACTTTCGAGCAGCTCTTTGCCAATATCTTTTGTTACATCAAACTGTTGAACCAGTATGTAAAACATAACAATCACAACTAATACATTAATGGTGCTTTTGGCAAAGCGCAGATGAACAGAATTATGTTTTTTTGACATAATTCTGAAAATCAGGTTTACTATTCGGTTTATAAATAATTCAATTAAAATAAATATGCCTATTTTTATTAGATTATTCATAGATGTTACCTTAGTCCTTTTGGATTTTTTTGCTGTAATAAATGGAGATACACTGTCTTTTACATTTGATAATATAATAATACCTGATTAAACTGGGGGTGTCAAGGAAAGAATTGCTATCTGAGTCTGTTTAACAAGTCAGTAAAAAGCCGGTGACTGTTTATAGATAATATAATATTTCAGATTAATAAACAACAGGAAACTTCCGATAAT
>ERZ778516.749-NODE-749-length-26529-cov-13.146937_pt1 | contig 26529 bp, 26 predicted proteins | sample MGYA00510342_ERZ778516 | MGnify/ENA primary metagenome ERZ778516 (study PRJEB29527, sample SAMN07138961) | mouse gut metagenome | material: feces | host: mouse | place: China:Nanjing | collected 2016-01-25 ... | reverse complement strand
ATTATAGCCTAAATCAAAGCGGATATCAATTAAAACTTCCGCTAAATATTGAAACGATCATTCCGGAGGATGATTCTGTGCGGTTACTGAGTCAGTTTGTGGAGGCGATGGATTTGACTGACTTATATTCTACTTATGAAAGAATAAATTCAGTATCCCCGAGAACTCTTCTGAAGATTGTACTTTACTCTTACATGAATGGGGATTATTCTTCCCGTTCCATGGAGCTTAACTGTAAAAGAGATATCAATTTCATGTTTCTTTTAGAAGGTGCGCCTGCTCCTGACCATGCAACATTTGCACGATTTAGAAGCATTCATTTTGCGCCATGCGCCAAACGTATTCTTGCTGAAATGTCCAACGTGCTTTTTGACCTGGGAGAAATTTCAGGCGAAACCATTTTTATTGACGGCACAAAAATCGAAGCAGCCGCAAACAAATACACGTTTGTCTGGAAGAAGGCCGTAACCAAAAATCAGACAAAGCTTTTGATAAAACTTGCTGATTTTGTGGCGGAGTGCGAACAGCTCTACGATTTAAAGATTGTTTACGGGGATGCGGTAAAGATGAAACATGTAAAGAAGCTGCGTAAGAGACTTTATGCTCTCAGGCAGAACGAAAATGTAGTTTTTGTACATGGGATCGGAAAAAGAAAAACCCCTCTCCAAAAGAGCATAGAAAAACTGGAAGATTACTTATCCAGACTGAAGAAATACAACCGGGAAATCCATATCTGTGCAGAACGCAATAGTTATTCAAAAACGGGTCATGATGCTACATTTATGCGGATGAAGGAAGATGCCATGGGTAACGGACAGTTAAAACCTGCCTACAATCTCCAGCATGGTGTGGATTCCGAATATATCACATGGCTTACCATCGGGCCGCAGCCGACCGACACTACGACCCTGATACCATTTTTGAAAGATGCCGAAGAACATCTGAAATTTAAATATAAGAACATAACCGCTGACGCCGGATATGAAAGTGAAGAAAACTACCTGTTTCTTGAGTCAAACGGACAGCTTTCTTATATAAAGCCTGCAAACTATGAGATTTCCAAAACCCGTAAGTATAAAAATGATATCGGGAAAGTCGAAAACATGGAGTATGATTCCGAATCAGACAGCTATACCTGCAGAAACAGCAAAAAGCTGACGGCAGACCATATCAGACATTCCAAAAGCAAAACAGGTTATGTAAGCGAAAAAACGATTTATAAATGTGAGGATTGTTACGGATGCCCTTACAAAAGTGACTGTATCAAAGGCAACAACTGCAAAACACCTATGGAAGAAAGAACGAAAACGCTTCAGGTTGCCAAAACATTTCTGAAACACAGAAAAGAAGATCTGGAACGGATACTTTCGGAGGAAGGCATACTTTTCAGGACAAACCGGAGTATTCAGGCAGAGGGTTCTTTTGGAGATTTAAAACAGGACATGCAGTTCAGGAGATATTTAAGCAAAGGGGCATCAAATGTGCTTGCAGAAAGCACACTGCTTGCCATGGCACGGAATATAAACAAGCTTCATCATAAGATTCAAAAAGGCAGGACAGGAACACATTTATTTCCTCTGAAAAGTGCCTGAATTTTAAAATTTCAAAATGTATTTTTAGCCCATCAAAAATGGCTTATTAAAGTATGCCTTTATTATCGTTTGACCGCGCAAATCAATGGGTTCCATTGGATTTCATGCTTAAAACAGATAAAATGAAGCTGCTGCTTCACGAATTTTCATTCGTTAAAGCGACAGCCCCGCCCAAAGCGAAGCGGAGTGGCATAAACAACCATAGCTATCACGAAGTGATTATGGTATAACATTTGGCGGATGATATGAGGGTAAGCGCCCTGTAGATGCAGATACCCCGCAGCTCTGACGTCCTGTCAGTCTGTTGCGGGGTATTTGGCTTTATGGGACATAAATTTACATCCGCAAGGCGGAAGGTTTATGCAGGTAAAAATATCAGTATTTCACGTTTGGGGTAATCTGATGGCTGCTTCAAGCCTTAATTTGCAAATTTTACCGCAGTCCCATATGTAATTACCTCAGCAGCTCCCTGCATAATTGCAGAAGATGCATACCGGATATTTACCACTGCGTCTGCCCCAAGTGCTTCTGCTTCCCCGACCATCCGCTTGGTGGCTAGCGCCCTTGCTTCGTTCATCATATCGTTATAGGCTTTCAGTTCGCCGCCCACAAGGGTTTTAAAGCCCTGGGTAATGTCCCGCCCGATGTTCTTGGATTGGATTGTGCTTCCTTTCACAAGGCCAAGCATCTCAAGCTCTTTGCCGGAAATGTAATCAGTATTCACTAAGATCATCTTCTTCACCACTCCTTATTTCTTCGATTCTTTCCACTAAGTTGTAAACAGAAACGCCCATCAGCCCCAGCAATGCCAGAAGGAACACCACTTTTAAAGGAGCGGGTACCGGCATGATGGACCAAAGGAAAAAGTATAGCATTAAAATAATTACAGTAAAAATGGTAATAATGATCGGTGCAATTAATTTTGTACTTTTCATAAGCCCTCCTTTGCCTGTTCTGTTATGTCCCATTATACTGTTTTTTCTATCTGGATGCAATAAGTTTATAGATGGGGTTGCCCATGGAGGAAAAACGTTCCTCATATTCCGTCATAATGTTTCCCTGTGCCATGGCCTGGTCGTGGAGCAGGTCCCTTGTATGCTTATCCAGCGTCCATCCAGCCGCTTCCACTTCCTCTAAGGAAAAATCAAATAATTTTTCATTGTCTGTTTTAAATTCCACACAGCCTTCTTTTTGCAGGATGGCATGGTAGCGGGCAAAAAACTGGCGGGAAGTCAGCCGGCGCTTGGCATGCCTGTCCTTGGGCCATGGGTCGGAGAAATTCAGGTAAATTTTCCCCACTTCCCCTTCTTCAAAAATATCTGTGATGGATTCGGCTTCCATGCGGATAAAACGGATATTTTCCAACGGCGCATCTTCCATTTTCTGGAGGGCGCGCAGCAGGACGCTGGAGTATTTTTCAATCCCAATATAATTGGTCTGTGGGTGTTCCTGGGCGTTTGCCATCAGGAAACGCCCTTTTCCCATGCCAATTTCTATATGGATGGGATTTCCGTTGCCGAATATTTGATTCCAGTTTCCCTTGAACTGTTCTGGTTCCTGGACGCACCAGCGGCTTTCTGCAATGGCTTCCCTGGAACCCGGTATATTCCTTAATCTCATAAATACCTCCCAAAATTGTTATAATAAATAATAACACACCAAAAGTTGCAACGCAACTTTCAATATGGTATACTATATAAAAATTGTAATAGAATTGTAAAACAAATGAGATATTTTGTAAAATACTTATGAAACTGCCCACCATCCATATCATATGGAAAAGAACTTAAGGAGAAATTTTCATGAAAAAGAGAAAAAAATGGATCGGGCTTGTGTTAGGGGCTGTGTGCTTTTTCCAACTCTATGCGGTTCCTGTCCAAGCGGAAGAATACTGGCCGGAAGGGCCGCAGATCGCAGGGGAATCGGCGGTTGTGATGGAGGCGTCCACAGGGACGGTGCTATACGAGAAAAATTGCCACGACCAGTCATATCCTGCCAGCATTACGAAAATTATGACAAGCTTTTTGGCGGTGGAAAACAGCAGCTTAGATGAAGAAGTGACATTTTCCAAAAATTCTGTTTATCTGACCGAAGGGTCCGGGATTTCCCGGGACGTAGGTGAAGTCATGACAATGGAGGAGTGCCTGTACGGCCTGATGCTGTCATCCGCCAATGAGTGTGGGTATGCCATTGCAGAACATGTAGGGAAGGACTATGACGATTTTATCAGGATGATGAATGAGAAAGCCAAGGAACTGGGGTGCAAGGATACCCATTTCAACAACCCCCATGGGCTGCCGGACGAGGAGCATTGGACAAGCGCTTATGACATTGCCCTGATTTCAAGGGCAGCTTTGAAAAATGACGTATTCCGCATGATCGTCAATACCAAACGCCATACCATTCCGCCTACCAACAAGCATACAGATGAAACCTACCTGATTAACCACCATAAAATGCTGACGAATTATCAGGGGGACACCCAATACCTGTATGATTACTGCATTGGCGGGAAAACCGGGTACACCAGCGTGGCAGGGAGCACCCTGGCAACCTTCGCGGAGAAGGATGGGATGACGCTGATTTGCGTTGTGATGAAAGAGCAGGCGCCCAACCATTATCTGGATACAAGGATATTGTTCGATTATTGCTTTGAGAATTTCCAATTGTGGAACGTGGCGGAGAACGAAAAGAATTATGCCCAGGACATGAAAGAAAATAAGATTTTTGCAAATGAGGAATCTTTTGTGGGCATGAGTAAAGAAGGCAGCATCGTACTGCCCAAGGCGGCGGCATTTACCGACGCAGTGCCGGAAATTGTGGAAATTAAGGATTCCAAGGACGTGATCGGGAATATCCAGTACACCTACGCAGGGCGCACGGTAGGCGGGACGGAGATTGAGGTAACCGGCGCGAAGGTATCAGAATTTAAGTTCCATAAGGCAAAACAGGAAGAACAGAAACCGGAACAGGAAGAAAAAGTAGTAAAGATTAATGTCAAATACATTATTTTAGGGGTTCTTGCCGTTGCACTTCTCATTGGCCTTGGGTTTGGCATCTATTATTTGGTAGACAATTTTTATTTGATAAAATATAAGTTAGAATGCAGGAAACAGCGGAAAATGGGTTTTAAGGATATGAAATTTAAGCGGGGCAGGCGGCGGAAATAACAAAAACATGACAGCAGCCCCTTTGACTGGATGGCATAGAGGGAGGTAGTATATTTGGGAAAATATATTACCTCTTTTTCTGTTCTATTCATAATTGACAGGGTAAGTGGATAAGAATATAATAAAACTGCATGTTAAATTTCGGAATGAGAAACTAAAATAGATAGATTTAAGGATGAACAGAATGGATAAAGAGTGCGGAATGTATCAGATTCTGGAAATAAATCTGACAGCGGGGAATGGAGCAGAAAAAATTATACAGGAAATTGCCGCATCCCCATTACATGGGAAATTAATCCTGCGGGATGATAAATTTCTGGGAAAAGAATGGTATGGGGAGCATTTGGTGAACCATCTGGAATTTTTCACTCCAAAAAGGGAGCTTGCCGATGCAGCGGCGCTCCTGGAAAAATTATTTCCAATGGAATCCCCTGATGCCCAACAGCCTGGGCAGGAAGATCCTGGGCAGGAATGCAGGGTTTTTTTATATCAAAAAATGGAGGGGAACTGGAAGGATGGGGGGAAAAACCCAAGGATTTACTTAAAAATTGTGAAGTGGCCGTTCCAGATTCCCTTTGTGCTGGAACTGATTCCCTTTGAGGGCGCAACGCTGCCATTGCAGGAAAAGGCTTTGGAACGTGGGCAGCAGGAAGAACAGGCCACTTACCATATGTTTACGGCAGAGGAATACCTGTCCAGAAGCTTTTACCATATTATGGACGACTTGGAGCTGGTTTACAGCCTTTCATGGTACAGGGACGTTTATGGTATTTTGACAGGCCATGTGGTGGAAGGGAGGAAGGTGTCCCAAAGCTTTGGGCAGCTTCTGTTGGAAGATGCAATTCCACGTTTGGAGGAACGTCTGGAAATTATCAGCAGTTTTGAAGAATATGGGTATATGCAAAAGAGGTGGGAAAACTTTTGCGGGCGCGTATCAGGCGTAAGCCAGCCGGAAGCGGAAGAAAGCCATGGCGGGGAAGAAAATGAGGATTCCCTTGGCTTGGCAGAATGCCCGGAATGGGGACATGTCATACAGCTTTTGGTGAAGTTTATTTCCCCCGTGGTTGACGCAACCCTGCGGGACGAACTATTTATTGGGGACTGGATGCCCCAGTTTGGCAGGTATTTAGGCTAAATGGCTAAAATAATAAGCAGCAGGAGGAAAAAAGCAGCCATGTAAGAAAAGTGGTAAGCAGCAAGAAGAAAAGGAGGGGAACAGGAAGAAAAAGTATGGGCAGCAGGGAACAGAAGGAGGAAAGCGGGCAGCTTAAATAGGAAAGCTGCTTTGTGGGCGGAAGAAATAGGAAAGGGAGAGTGTGCATGGATTTTAATTCGTTTTTAAAGACAGTGGATGATTTAGTATGGGGAATCCCGTTGATTGTCCTGATTTTGGCAGTTGGTTTTTTACTGACATTCCGGCTGCGGGGGCTTCAAATCCGCCGCCTGCCATTGGCAATCCGGAATTTGGTTGCGGATGAATCCGCAGGGGACGAAGGGGAAGTGTCAGGTTTTGGGGCGCTTTGCACAGCTTTGTCAGCTACCATTGGGACAGGGAATATTGTGGGCGTTGCCACGGCGTTGGTTGCAGGGGGCCCAGGGGCGTTGTTTTGGATGGTGATGGCTGCAGTTTTAGGTACAGTCACAAAATATGCGGAATGCCTGCTGGCTATCAAATACCGGGTGGTAGCAGAGGATGGCCATATTGTGGGCGGGCCTTTTTATTACATAGAACGCGGCATGGGGAAGCATTGGGGGTGGCTTGGGAAGGTATTTGCCTTTTTCGGCGTAGGCGCCGGGCTGCTGGGAATCGGCACGTTTACCCAAATCAATGGGATTACCAGCGCTGTCAACACTTTCTTTGACCCTGAGAACCAGTGGAGCGTGGAAATCCTGGGGAAGGATTATTCCTGGACGGTTGTCATAGCCGGCGTACTCCTGACGGCTTGCGTTGCCCTTGTGCTGATTGGGGGCCTGCAGAGAATTTCAGGGGTAGCCCAGGTGCTTGTGCCATTTATGGCAGCTACCTATATTACAGCGGCTGCGCTGATTCTTGTGTTCCATTATAAGGAAATCCCGGCAGCCTTTGTGACAATTGTCCAAAGCGCATTTGGCCTGCGGGCAGCAGCAGGCGGCGCGTTGGGATCCATGCTTTTGGCAATGCAAAAGGGCGTTGCAAGGGGAATTTTTTCCAATGAGGCAGGCTTAGGGAGCGCCCCAATTGCCGCTGCAGCAGTCCAGACAGACGAACCGGCATCCCAGGGCCTTGTGTCCATGCTTGGGACGGTGATTGACACGGTTATTATCTGTACGATGACTGGGCTTACCATTGTAATTACAGACACGTGGAATATTGGCCTGGACGGCGTGGACGTTACCACAAAAGCATTCCAGATCGGCCTTCCCTTTGAGCCGGCGGTTTCCTCTTTTATCCTGATGGTATGCTTAGTGTGCTTTGCGTTTACCACCATCCTTGGGTGGGATTATTACAGCGAACGGTGCCTGGAATATCTGACAGGTGGAAACCAGAACGCGGTAAAAACATACCGTTGGGTGTATATCCTTTGTGTGTTTATCGGCCCGTTTATGACGGTTTCCGCAGTTTGGACCATTGCAGATATCTTTAATGGCCTGATGGCAGTCCCAAACTTAATTGCGATTATTGCGTTAAGCGGCGTAGTTGCAGCGGAAACAAAGCAATACCTGAAAAAAATTGACGGCAAATAAAACCTTGTTTTGCAGCAGCCCCGTTTGCTTACATCACCTGTGCAAGTATAACGCTTGCAATCGTCCCGATTAAAGTAGTGAAAAGCGCCCCTGCCAAAGTATACCGTGTTTTCTGGACTTTCGCAGTCATAAAATAAATGCTCATGGTATAGAAAATCGTTTCCGTGCAGCTCATCATAATGGAAGTTATGGTGCCAAAATAAGAATCCGGGCCAAATTCCTTGAAAATGTCCAGCACCAGCCCTGTGGCTGCCGAGGAGGAAAACATTTTTACAATGGAAACTGGGACGAGTTCTGCCGGAAAATGCAGTGGCTCGGTGAGTATCCCAAGGGCTGCAGAAAGCGAATCCAGAAACCCGGATGCCCGCAGGATGCCCACGCCTACCATCAGGCCAATCAGGGTGGGCATAATGCCAATGACAGTCTGGAACCCGTCTTTTGCCCCTTTGATAAAATCGTCGTATACATTGTGGCGTGTCAGGAGCCCATACCCTACAATGGAAAAAATAAGGAGCGGTATCATTGCGTCGGATAAGAAAAGGAGTATTTTCAATGGGAATTACCTCCTTTTTTCTGTTCTGGCAGGGCATACATGAATTTGGCAAACACAATGCCGGCCAGGGTGGAAAAGAAGGTGGCAATCATGGCTGGCCCTAATATGGCGGCAGGGTTGGCGGAGCCGTACTGGCTGCGGTATGCAATCATATTTACCGGGATAAGCTGGAAGGAGGAAACATTCAGGATCAGGAAAGTACACATGTCCTTGCTGGCTATTTTGCTGTGGCCGTTTAATTCCCCTAATTCCTCCATGGCTTTTAGGCCGGCAGGGGTGGCTGCCCAGCCAAGGCCAAATACATTGGCGATGATATTCGTAGATATGTATTCATTTGCTTTGTGCCCTTTTGGGACTTTTGGGAACATAAAGCGCAGGAATGGGTTTAAGGTGCGGGCTGCACCGGAAATGATGCCGCAGTTTTCTGCAATGCGCATAAGCCCAACCCACAGGGACATGACGCCAAGCATGGTAATGCAGAGGGTGACGGCTTCTTTGGAGGAGTCCAGGGCGGCGTTAGTGACAGCCGGAAGGTTCCCGGTAAAGGCGGCATAGACAATGCCAAGGACAATCATAAAGCCCCATAAATAATTAAGCATAAATCAGTTCTCCAAAAAATACAGTTGTTTATATCTTATGCAGGAGATCCAAAAAGGTGCAGGGTGGGGGCAGAAATATTTTTTACAGTATTCGCAATAAATGGGAGCTGGGCAGTGCTCCGCTGGGAAGGGATATCAGGTTTATGCCAAATATTCTTCCCATTGGAACGCTGCCTGCTTTATGGTCAGGTTTGCAATAAAGTTTACCTATTTACTCCAGGTCCTCCCCATTGGATTTCAGCACTTTCTGATACCAGTAGAAGGAATCTTTTTTCAGGCGCCTGCACTCTTTTGGGTCATCGTCTGTCCGGTCTACATAAATGAAGCCGTACCGTTTTTTCACTCCGTTGCTGGTGGAAACCAGGTCCAGCGCAGACCAGGGGCAGTAAGCCAGTATTTCTACGCCATAGTCTATGGCTCGTTTCATGGCTTTGATATGTTCACGCAGGTAGGCGATACGGTAACCGTCATGGATTTTACCATCTTCTGTCAGAGTATCAAAGGCTCCCATGCCGTTTTCTGTAATCATTAAAGGCTTGTTATAGCGCATGTAAATATCCCGGAAAATGTATTCCAGCCCAGTGGGGTCAATGGCCCAGTCCCAGTCGGTAGTGTCAAGGTTTGGGTTTTGGCACATTTCGTAGAACCCCGGATGTGTTTCAAATGCAGAAATATTTCCTTTTTCCCCGGAAAGGTTTACCCCTCCATAGCTGATGTTTTTGCCAGAACCTTCCGGGCAGGCTTTTGCACAGTCACTGTAGTAATAATTCAGGGCAAGGAAGTCGGATTCCCCTTCTTTTATCAAATCCATGTCACCGGGGGCAATCTCTGGGGCAAGGCCGTGGTTTTCCAAGTAAACCATGGCTGATTTGGTATACATCCCTTTAAAATAAATATCCAGATAATAGCCGTTGCGCAGATCATGGGCATTTTGGGCGGCCATAACGTCCGCTGGCTTTGAAGTGAGGGGATACACTGGGGCATAGCCTAAGGCTGCCCCAGCCATTCCGCCTGGGACTAATTCATGGACCAGCTTGCAGGCAATGGCATGGGCAAGGTTCATATGGTGGTTGATTTGGTAGCGGATTTGGTTGTTGCCCCGGTATTTTTCCGGGATATAGCATTTCTGTTCAATGTACTGGACTATAATGCTCTGTTCATTAATGGTTGTCCAGTATTTTACCTTGCCCTTAAATTCATTTATGACATAACGGGCATAGGCTTCAAAGTCTGCTACCACCTGCCGCCCTATCCAGCCGTCGTATTTTTCCACTAAAGCCCAAGGCAGGTCATAGTGGTAAAGGGTAACGATTGGCTCTATGCCATTTTTCTTTAATTCATCAATCAAATCCCGGTAAAACTGGATGCCTTTCTCATTTACTTCCCCTACGCCTTCTGGGAATACCCGGGCCCATGCAATGGAAAAACGGTAAGCCGTAAAACCCATTTCTTTCATTAAAGCCACGTCTTCTTTAAAGTGGTGGTAATGGTCGCTGGCAATGTCGGCGTTGGCAAAGCCGTATTTTTTATAATTTTCCTGATTAATGATATCCTGCTGGGAAGCTTTTTTGCCATCCTCATAGGCCGCGCCTTCTACTTGGTAGGCGCTGGTAGAAGCCCCCCACAGGAAATCTTTTGGGAATGCTTTTTTTTGCATAATAATCACTTGTTCCTTTCATTAAGGGCGGTATGAAAATTAGTTTCACGCTATGATATTTTTTCGTTGATTAGTTTTAGGACATCTATGATTTCATATGCCATCCGTACTTCGGAGTTAATTGTCATCATAGTGTCCTGTGCGTGGGCGAACAGCAGGGAGAACCCATAGCTGATGCCGCTGGCTTCGTCTTGGATGATTTCTGTCTGGCAGTTGTGGGCAAGGGTAATTTCGTGTTTTGCCTCTTTCATTTCTTCGTCTGCCCGTTTAAAATCAAACTGCTTAGCTGATTTCAGGGCATCGGTAATCCGAAGCCTTGCATCCCCTGCGTGCATAATAATCTGCATTGCCACAGGGACTAATGGGCTTTCTTCTGTTTCTTCCAATACCTTCTTTTCTTTTTCACTCATAGTTATTGCCTCCTTAAGCTGCTTCATCAGCAAGTTTATTTTTTCAAATACTTTAAAAAATGGATACCAGATTGCGGTGTAAATCACCAGTAAAACGGCCCACCATAAAATAGCCCTCATATCCTGCGTAATCATGACGCTGGAAGCTGGCGCAGGGATTTGGCCTACCTGTACCATCATGGAAGGGATTTTTAAAAGGCCTGTGCTCATTAAAATCCAGACATAGGTGGGCCCTACAATGGCATTAATCCATGCCGGGAGCATTAAAAGGGGGGTGAATACAATCGGCGTACCAAACATCATGGGTTCGTTAATATTAAAGACAGAAGGTGCGATAAATACCCGCCCCAGCATTTTAAGCTGCTTGGATTTGGAAAAACACATCAGGATGTTTAAGCCAAGTGTTGCGCAGACCCCTCCCATGGTGATAAATGCCATGGTAAAAAATGCTTCTGAGGTTACAATGTTAGCGGCTGTGCCCCCTGCTGCCACGGCGTCAATATTTTCTTGGATGGCAACCATAAAAATTGGCGTGGTAAGGGCGTTCCATAGCCATGTGGAAATACCCAGAGTATAGAAAAATGCATATAGCAGGGAAATCAGGATAAATCCCGGCAATGTCTGGGCAACCTTTGCCAGCGGCATGAATATTCCTACAATCAGTTCCAATATATTGATATTTAATTTAAATACCAAAACCATGGCAATGCCAAGGACAACGACATTTGGTATAATAACATTAATCCATGATACCACAAAATCTGGGATGCTGCTGTTCTCCAAAAAATGCAGCTTTGCCCAAAGGTGGAATACCAAAGATACACACATCCCGCATATCATGCCTACTGCGATGCCGGTTGGGCCTACATTTCCCAGAAACCCGGAAAAGCTGCCGGCCTGCTCCCCGCTTGGGGTGGAAAGCATAAGCATGACGCAGATGGCTGTCAGACCGGCATTTATCAGGTAGGCGGGATGCTGCAGCTTTTCCATGCACTGGTTTGCCATCATAAATGCAATCATGATAGAGATAAGCCCGAAGCTGTAATTTGCGATGGGCGACAAATCCGGCAGCGTTGGGACAAAGGATTTGATAACGTTGTAAAAGTAAATTAAGGAGCCTGTTAAGATAAATGGAACCACTTTCTGCATGGACGCGGAAATTGCGGCAATCCATGGTTTCGAAAATAATTTATTGGCATTTGGCGCAAAGCTTTCGCTGAGCCAGTTCATTAGCTTGTTCATGATAATCTCCTTTTCTGCCGTAGGCTACTTCCCTTCTGCCAGTGATTTTGCCAGGTCAATCAGCCGCGCTCCGTCCAGGGATGCATAGATGTCTTGGGGAATCACGCCTACTTTTACATTGTAAGGCGCTGCCGTTTCCTGAAAGGTATCCAGTTCCATGGCATAATGGGGGCCAATCAGCAGTACGTCAATATAATTTAAGTGTTCTGCCACTTCGGAATGGCTCCTTGCTTCTACGCTCACGGAAAGCTTTTGCTTTTTTGCAACTTTTCTGGCGTTGCTAGCCAGAAACCCGCTGGACATGCCAGCGCCACAGCACAGTAAGATTTTTAAGTTTTCCATAATCAGTTTCTCCTTTTTGTGTTAGTATTGTTCCGCGGTGCGGGAGTTCCTTCGGGGTGCGCACCCGTCTTGTTACTGTTATTATCCATGATTTTTAAGGTTCCCTCAACTTATCTTTTGCACTGTCCGGTGCAGGGGCGGCTGACAGGGTTTTGCACCGAAGGGTGCAATTTTTGAGTTGTTTTGGCGTTCTTTTCCGCCTATAATAAAAAGAAAAACATTGCCATTGGCGGATGTCAGGGGGTGGTTCCATGCAGAGAAAATTAAATGAGCTGTTGAAATATCTGTCAGGACAGAACAGGCCGCAGACCAGCGCAGAAATTGCCAATGCCCTTTCCATTTCCGTAAGGTCCGTAAAAAACCATGTGAAAGAAATTAATTCCTTATATGGCAGGAGGGTTATTTTTTCTTCCCGGAACGGCTATCTGCTCAACAGCCAAATTTCTCCCCACCTGCTGGTGGATGACTTAGGTGAAAGCATCCCGCAGACTTGGGAGGAACGGGCATTCTATATGGTAAAGCAGTTGATTTTAGGGCATACCTCCAAGTTGGATTTGTTTGATTTATGCGACACCCTTTGCATTAGTTATTCTACAGTGAAATCGGTTATTTCCAGAATGAACAAAACTTTTTCCTCTTACCAGGTGGAATTTATTTGTGAAAATGACTGTGTCCATATCAAAGGAAAGGAAAAAGACAAGCGCAAGCTGATTAGCTATATTATTAATGAAGAATCTGGGGCAAGCTTTATGGATATACGCCAGTTGAAGGAATGTTTTCCGGGGGTTGATATTGACAGGCTGAACCAGATTGTGGTATCGGATTTTAAGAAAAATGATTTTTACTTAAACGATTTTGCAGCAGTGAATCTTGTGCTGCACCTGCTAATACTGATTGGCCGGGAATTGGCGGGGAATGTGCTGGATTCGGAGCCATCCCGTTATGTTGTGGAGCATGGCCGGGAACAGCAGCTTTTGGAGGATCTTTGCGATGATTTGGAGGAAACATTCAAAATCCATTTGAATGAATCTGGGCGGTTTGAACTCTATATGCTTATGAAAGCAAACGCAAGCTATTCCCTTTCTGACGGAGGACAGGATTTAAAGGTGCTTGCAGGGGAAGAAATTGTACGTCTGACAGAATATTATATGGAGCAAATTAAGAACCGTTACCTGCTGGATTTGTCAGGGGAAAGCTTTATGGCGCCCTTCTGCCTGCACCTGAAAAACTTGCTGTTCCGGGCAAAGGCTAATTGCCCTGCGTCCAACCCCATGACGGAATCCATTAAGCGGAACTGCCCAACAATTTTTGATATGGCAATTTTTATTGGGCTGGACTTGATGGAGCGTTACCAGATTTCGGTACCAGAGGATGAGATAGCCTTCCTTGCCATCCATATTGGCGGGGAAATTGAACGGCAGAACGCCAATTACTCTAAGATTTCAGCCGTGCTCCTGTGCCCGGATTACCGGGGGCTCTGTATGGAGCTTTCCAATAAGCTGATGCTTTCCTTTGGGAACCAAATGAAGCTGATTGGTGTGGTGCATAATTTGGAGGAATTGGAATTCTTTACGGAAAAGACGCAGGAAATAGGGTTTAAAATGCTTTTTACCACAATCCCAGTAGAACAGGGCATCCATAAGGTGTATACGGTGGTAAAGATTATGCCCTTTAATTTATCTTCCCAATACCATCTGATTCAGGAGGCTTTGGTAAAGTATGGGATGCTGTACAGCAATTATAAATTGCGGACTTGTTTCCATACATTTTTTGAGGAAGGGCTTACTCTAATTAATCCGGAAATAGGGGATTGGGAACAAGTGATTTCCTGCCTGTGCCAGAAGCTTTATGAAAAAAATTATACAAACAAGGATTTTGAGGAGAAGGTATTTAAACGGGAATATGCTGCAACAACGGCTTTTGGGAGCATCGCAATCCCCCATTCCGTGGACATGGATGCCATCAAGACCAGCATAGCCCTTGCGATTTCAAAAAAGGGCATCCCTTGGGGGGAAGATACGGTCCATTTGGTACTTTTGCTGGCAATCAATAAGGCGGATAAGAAAATATTCCGTTTCCTGTATGAAGCGTTGATTTCCCAGTTTGGGGAGGAGGGCATGATGCAGGAGGTGAAGAATTGCAGTTCATTTCAAGAATTTGAAGCATTGATTAATAGTAGTATCCCTAAAGATATGGCATAAAAAGGTACCTGCCCCATGCAGACGGTCCGGGGACATTCTTTCCAGAGTGTTGTCCTGCCTGCAGGGGAGGTTTCTTTTGGAAACGGCATCATTATTCAGGCTGTTCTTGCACTTCCTGTGTATCGGCAAGGTTGGATACAATAACCGCAGCAAGGATAATAATGCATCCACAGACCATACGGAGCGTCACCTGCTCATGGAGGATGAGGATGGAAAATAAAGTCCCAAATACGGATTCCATGGACAGGATAATGGCTGATTTTGTTTCATCCACATACTTCTGGCTGGCAGTCTGCAGAAGGTAGCACAGGGCGGTGCTGACAACTCCAAGGTAAAGGACGCTGAGCCACCCCTGTGGGGTGACATGGAAGTTTGTTTCCCCAAAGAGGAACAGGCAGGCGGCAGACAGGAGGACGGCGGTCAGCATCTGTATAAAGTTCAGGACTACAGCCCGGTATTTTTTCACAAATTCACTGGTGAAAAAAATCTGGAAAGCAAAGCCTACAGCGCAGACTAATGTCAATGCATCCCCCATACTGAGGGACATGTTTTTTTCAAGGGATAAAAGACCTACCCCTACAATTGCCATGGCTGCCCCTGCAATACTTTTCCGGCTGATTTTCTTCCTTAGGAGAATAAAGGAGATAAATGGCACCATTACTACATTCAGTGCAGTTAAAAATGCATTCTTAGAAGGTGTAGTGTACTGCAGCCCGACAATTTGGAAGGCAAAGCCTACAAAAAGGGCAGTTCCCATCAGGATTCCGGCCTGCAGTTCCTTGAAATTAATCCCTTTCAGTTCCCGGATGCTTGCAGCCCCCATCAGGGCAGATGCCATTAGGAACCGGATAGCCATAATTTGGAAGGGGCGGAGGCTTTCTAATGCCATGTCGCTGGCAACAAACCCACCTCCCCAGATAATGGTTACAGTAACCAGGCCTGTAATTGCAAGATATTTTTTCATGATATTGATATTCCTTTCTAAAAATGTTCCCCATAGAAAATGCAAGGGCTTTGTGGTAAATTTAGGTTCAGGATAGGATATCCTGCTGATGAAAGAATATTTATGTTTTACACCCTGTTTTATGTGGCAGAATAATAAATGTTGTGATTAGTTCCGTGTAATATCATAGCATAATTTGCCAGTTTTGTGGCAGTTCCTTGCAGGATTTCCCGGAACTTTTTTAGAATCCAAGTATTTTTGGGAATTGTAAAAGTTACAGGCTAAAAAGATATGGGACTTTCCAGGGGGGATATGGTATAATATTGATAAATATTATACCGCCCGGAGCGGAGCGAAGTGGCATAGGCGGCCATAGCTTAAAAGATAAAAAAGTTTGGGAGGAGGTAACTCCATGGACAGCTACCATACAATTAACGAAGTTTTAGTAAAGCTTTTTAATGAAATTATGGATATAGAGGAAAAAGCCATTATTACAGAAGAATTTAAGGACATTTCTAATAATGACATGCATATTATCGAAGCCATCGGGAAGGGGGAGCCCAGAAGCATGTCTGCAGTGGCAAAATCATTGTCCGTGACAGTAGGGACATTGACAATTGCAATTAATAACCTTGTGAAAAAAGGGTATGTCAACCGGGTGCGCAGCGAGGAAGACCGGCGGGTGGTTTTGATTTCCCTTTCCAGAAAAGGGGGGAGAGCTTACAACCACCATAAAAAATTCCATGAGGAAATGGTGAAAGCAACGCTGGAGGGGATGGATGAGGGGCAGGAAGAAGCCCTTGTATTGGCGCTGGAGAACTTGAGCAGGTTTTTCAAGGGGTATGGAAACTAAAGTGTATGTATCAGGCAGATACGCTCTAGGACGGTGCAAATGGAAGGAGATGTGGGATTATGTTGCATATTTATTATGGAGATATGCCAGAAGCTGTGTTCAACACCGCTGTATATTTTAAGAATGTATATGAGGATGCGTGGATTGATGATCCATTTTCAAAAGAGATGATATTGGATGTAGATAACTGTGCAAAATGGATATTGGAAATTGGGAAACAGCAGGATATCACCATTAATTTGCGCCACATTATGGATTTTGGAGAAGGGGAATTTGAGATAGAGATATTAAATACAGAGCAGATTGTCCATAATATGGAAGAATTAGTACGGGTTGCTGGCCTATATGTCTGAAAGGTGGAAGGTATGAAAGGAACACATAGGGTTGTAATTCAAAATAGGCGTATCCGTTATGATTTTGAAATCCGCAGGAACCTGACAGTAATCCGTGGGGATAGCGCAACAGGGAAAACTACACTTGTGGAAATGGTTGGGGAATATGAGGAACATGGGGCCGAAAGCGGTATAAAGTTAAGTTGTGGCAAGCCGTGCGCTGTCCTTTCTGGAACCCATTGGAAAGAAAATCTAGCTAGGATTGAAGATAGTATTGTATTTATAGATGAAGGAAATAAGTTTGTTTTTTCAGATGAATTTGCTTCTTTAATTCAGAAAACGGATAATTATTATGTGATTGTTACAAGGGATAGCATACCCTCCCTGCCATATAGCGCAGAAGAGATCTATGGCATACGCAATTCTGGGAAATATGGGACATTGAAACAGACACATAATGAATTTTACCATTTGTATCAGATGGGGGATGTTCCCAAATATATTTTACCAGATGTCGTTATTGTAGAAGATTCAAATTCTGGTTATCAGTTTTTTAGCAATGTTTTTCAGGGCACGGAAACTGAATGTATAGAGGCGGGAGGAAAACAGGAAACCTTATACCTGAATTCTATTGAAGGTATGGCCGAATCCATTGTCGAGGGAGGCAATATAACCATTGATGAATGTATTCCAGAAGATATGGTGGATTGGTAAATGTATAAAATTGTTTTTACGGGACAGGAATTGAAGGATTTGGAAAAATGAAAGCTGTCCCAGTTTTTACAAAGAGGGAAGAAACTTGTAGATATCATCCGGGAAAACCCTTATCAAAAACCGCCAGAAGTTCTTTTTTGCGGAAGCCTAAGATTTAATAAGCCTTTACACGTACTGCATTATCCATTATAATATAGGAAACAGCCATATTACAATATAACAGTGAAAAGGTGGTGAGAAGTATGGGTATGAGTGATCAACAGTTTGAGGTATATAATGCTTTAATAATTTTTATCGATGAATTAATTGATAAAGAAAAGGATGAAAAAGAAAGAGAAAAACTTAAAATTAGAAAGAAAAATATTCTTGCAAATAATAAAGAAATAAAATAACAGACAGCAAATCCAACACCCCAAAGGTATAAGGCATAAAATTTTTATAATTAAAATAGCCGGAACATTCAGGTTTAAAAATAAGTTGAATGTCCCGGCTATTTTTCTTAAAATGCTCTAGGGGCAGCGATTATAAACATCCATGGGCATAGGGCAGCCAAAATCCTAGGTAAGTTTCAGACCGAAATATGCAGCACAATAGTAGCGATTTTAAAGTAAATCAAAATAGAGCAGATATCTACAATTGTTGAAATCAGCGGAGCAGCCATCAATGCTGGGTCCAAATGGACATGTTCTGCAATCAGCGGCAGGGAGCAGCCGATAAATTTTGACAAAATCACAATTGCAACCAGTGCAATGGCAATGACAACTGCCATCTGGAAGTCTTTGTACTGAATATAAATCCGCAGCCCATTTACCACGGCAAGCACTGTGCTCACAAGGATTGCAATGCGGAATTCCTTAAATATCACCTTGAAAATATCTTTAAATTTAATTTCATCCAGCGCAAGCCCCCGTATCATCAGGGTGGAGCTTTGGGAGCCGCAGTTTCCCCCCGTTCCGGTCAGCATGGGGATAAAAGAAACAAGGAGGGGATAAAGCTGAAAGGATTCCTGGTAATGGGTGATAATAGAGCCGCTGACTGTGGCAGAAAGCATCAGCACCAGCAGCCATGCAATCCTGCTTCTGGCATGGGAAAATGTGGAGGTGTTGAAATAGCTGTCCTCTGTGGGCGTCATAGCAGCCATTTTGGTAATATCCTCGGTATTTTCTTCCTGCATAACATCCATAGCGTCGTCGAAGGTGACGATACCCACAAGGCGTTCTTCCCGGTCTACCACAGGGATTGCCAGAAAGTCGTATTTATTGAATACTTTGGCAACTTCTTCTTTATCCTCATGGGTGTCCACATGGATGACGTTCGTTTCCATTATGTCCTCTATCTGCATGGAATCCTCTGCCATCAGCAGGTCTTTTACAGAGACCATGCCAATCAGCTTCCGGTTTTCTGTCACATAACAGGTATAAATGGTTTCCTTATTGACGGCTGTCTGGCGGATACGGCTGATCGCTGCCCCAACCGTCATTTCTTTCTTGATGTTTACATATTCAATTGTCATTAAGCTGCCGGCGCTGTCCCTGGGGTAGTTGAGCACCTGATTTATCATTTTCCGGGTTTCTTCGTCCGTGTTCCGCAGGATTCTCGCAACCACATTTGCCGGCATTTCTTCAATCATGTCTACGGTGTCGTCCAGGAAAATATCGTCCATCACAGCCCGCAATTCCCGGTCTGTCAAGGTGTTTATCAGGGTTTTTTGCATATCGCGGCTCAGATAGGAAAAACTGTCCGCCGCTTCTTCCTTTGGGAGAAGCCGGTACAGGAGGGGGATTTCCTTTTTGTCAATTTCATCAAAAAGGAGGGCAATGTCGGCAGAATTCATGTTGCTAAGCATCTGCCGCAGCAGGGAATATTTCCGCCCTTCCAGTAATTGTTCCGCAAGGCGGTGGATTTCCTCAATTTCCATATCGGTGAAATCCATGTCGTCTAAGTTCATGTTGTCTGTGGTTCCCATGGCAATCCCTCCTTTGTTGCAGTATTCAGATTTGGGGTATCTCGCTGATAACTATCCTTATTATGCCATAATCACTTCGTGATAAGCTATGGCAGCCAATGCCACTGCGCTGCGCTTCGGGCAGTATAATATCTTATGATATTATACCATAAAGTATCTTAAATTACCAATCGGATATTTCTGCATAATGGGCAGCGGGAAGGAATAGAATAAAGGGAGTATACCGCAGGAAGTGCATTTTTATGATGGAAACAAAAATTTTTTGGGAAAAATGCAGGTTACGGAAGGGAAAAATACGTGGCAAAATACGGCTGCTGGCGCTGGCAGCGTTTTTTATCCTGCTGGCGGGATGCGGCGGGAACGGGGGGAGCAAGGAGGAATTTTCTGCCTACCTGAACCAGATTTTCCGGTCGGAGGTTACGGGAAGCACCCTGAATATGCACTACAACCTTGCCCATCCTGAAAATTATGGGATTACGGATTACAAAGTTACCTATGGAAATGTTTCTGCGGGCAGGGATACTGAGGCAGCAGCCGTTTTGGAAAACTGGAAAAAGAACCTGAAGCGGTTCCGGAAGAAGGATTTGCCAGTTTCCCAGCAGATGGCTTATGATATTTTGGAGGATTATATCCTGCAGGAGCTTCCTGCGGGGAAGTTCAGCCTTTACCAGGAAATTTTAAAGCCTTCCACCGGGTTCCAGTCCCAGCTTCCGGTGCTTTTGGCGGAATATAAATTTTATGATGAAAAGGATGTACAGGACTATTTGGAACTGATGGCGGAAACCCCTGCGTTATTCCGGAAAATCATGGATTTGGAACGGATAAAGGCGGAAAAAGGCCTGTTTATGGCAGATTTTGCTGTGGATGACGTGGTAGCGCAATGCAGGAGCTTCACCCAGGACCCAGCTAATAATTATCTCCTGTCCACATTTGACGACAGGGTGGATGAAGCCGGGTTCCTTACGCCCGAGCAGGCGGAGCAGTATAAACAGGTAAACCGCCAGATTGTGACAGGCGAGATGGTGCCAGCTTACCAAAGGCTGGCGGAAGAACTGTCTGCCCTGAAAGGTTCCGGGAAAAATTCCGGCGGGCTCTGCGGCCTGAAAGGAGGGAGGGAGTATTATGAATATTTGGTAAAAGACACCACCGGATCTGGAATGTCCGTGGAGGAAATGCAGGCACAGACGGAAGCCCAGCGGAAACAGGATTTGGCAGAGTTAGCCCAAATTGCCAAAAACCATCCAGACATTGGGCAAAAGTGCGTCAATTACCAGCTCCCAACCGAAGAACCAGAATTAATCCTGAAAGACTTGCAGAGGAAAATGCAGCAGGATTTCCCATCGCCCCCAGAGGTTTCTTTTCAGGTAAAAGAAGTGCACCCTTCCCTGGAGGAATACACAGCTCCGGCTTTTTACCTGACGCCCCCTATTGACGATGTTTCCCAGAACTGCATTTACATCAATAAGTCAAAGGGTGATGAAAAAATCCAGCTTTATACCACCCTTGCACACGAAGGCTTTCCGGGGCATCTTTACCAGAATGTTATGGAACGAAGCTGCGGCTTGGAGCCGATCCGCAGCCTGTTTGGCAGCAGCGGCTATGTGGAGGGCTGGGCAACTTATGTGGAAATGCAGTCCTATTACTATGCAGATGTGGAACAGGACGTATCCGCCTTCCTGCAAAAAAACCAGTCTGCCCTGTTAAGCCTTTATGCCACCGCTGACATGGGCATCCACTATGACGGCTGGACCCTGCGGGATACTATAGATTTCTTTGCGTCCTACCAGATTGCAGACAAAGCTACGATCCAGCAGATTTACCAGTTGATAGTGGAAGAACCTGCCCATTACCTGAAATATTATATTGGCTATTTAGAATTCCTGAATTTGAAGGAATATGCAAAAGAGAAATTCAAAGAGGATTACAGCGACTATAAATTCCATGCCGCCCTGATGGAAATGGGCAATGCGCCATTTTACATATTAAAAGAATACCTGCCGGAATATTATTAGGCTTGTTCAGGACGGACTGAAACGGAGTCTGGCTCGCCAGACTTTTTATCCGTATGTTCCAGTAACTGCCCATATACTTCCCGTTTTGAAATCCCCCTGTCCTTAGCCACCAGCTTCATAGCTTCTTTCCGTCCCATTCCCTGCTGTTCATAATGGGCCATATGCTCCTCCAAAGGAACCAGCTCCCAGCTTTCCTGCTGTTCCTTTGCAATTTCCTGCTGGCTTTTTCCTTCAATGACCAGCACGAATTCCCCTCTTGGGTCTTCTTTGGAATAGTAAGAAACAGCCCCGGAAATAGTTGTGGCAAAGGCGGTTTCATATTTTTTGGTAAGCTCCCGGCAGAGGGTAAGCCTGCGGTCCCCAAGGGCTTTCAGCAGTTCTTCCAGTGTTTTTTTCAGGTGATGCGGGGCTTCGTACAGGATGATGGTCCTGGTTTCCTGCCCCAAGGAAGAAAGTATTGCAGCACGCTCCTTTTTTTCCCGGGGCAGGAAACCTTCGAAGGCAAAGCGCCTTGTGGGAAGGCCGGACATAGTAAGCGCCGTGATGCATGCAGACGCCCCTGGGAGGGAGGTTACGGAAATGCCAGATTCTTGGCAGATGCGCACAAGTTCTTCTCCCGGGTCGGAAATGCCGGGTGTGCCGGCGTCTGTAATTAATGCAATATTCTGGCCTTGCCGCATCTTTTCTGCAAGCTGGTAGGCTTTTTCAATTTTATTGTGCTCGTGGTAGCTTGTCATGGGGGTTTTTATATTAAAATGGTTTAAGAGCTTGATGGAATTGCGGGTGTCTTCCGCAGCAATCAGGTCGGCTTCTTCCAAAACCCGCAGCACTCTTAAGGTAATGTCTTCCAGATTTCCAATTGGGGTAGCGCATAGGTATAGTGTTCCCTGCATCGTGTGTTCCTTTCTTTTAAAGTCCATTCCTCAAAGTTTTCCAGTATGAGGATTAATACCCATAAATATCATAAATTTCATCTGTATACACGCCCGGTTCTTTGTATACAATCAGCGGTTTTTCTACAGTAATCCGCGGGTTCCCCCCGCGGAGCCCTTCGATCAGCACCATATTGGGCTCCTTGTCTGCAAAGGGATACACCAACTGCATCCGTTTTGGCTCCAATCCATACTGGTGCATCAGCACCATAATCTCAGCCAGCCGGAACGGGCGGTGCACCATATAAAACCGCCCCTGGGGCTTTAGGGTTTTGGCGCTCTCCCGTATGACGTCCTCAAGGCTGCACAAGAGCTCATGGCGGGCAATTGCCTTGGATTCATTGGGGTTTTTCAGGCCATGGCAGTCTGTCATATAGGGCGGGTTGGTGGTGACAACATGAAAAGAAGATGCCCCAAACTGCTTGGAGGCATCCTTGATATTGCCGGTTTCTATGGTGATTTTATCTTCCAGATGGTTTAGGTGTACGCTCCGCCTTGCCATGTCGGCGCTTTCCGGCTGGATTTCCAGGCCTGTAAAATGCTGCCCGTTTGTTTTGGCTTCCAGCAGGATTGGGATGATGCCTGTCCCAGTCCCAAGGTCAAGGACGGTTTCCCCTGGCTTTACTGTGGCAAAGCCAGAAAGCAGGACGGCATCCATGCCAAAGCAAAATTTTTTGGGGTTTTGGATAATGGAATACCCATTCCGGTGGAGCTCGTCCAGCCGCTCATTTTCCAATAATTGCACCGATTGGTTCATTTCCGGTTCCTTTCTTCGTCAGTGAAGCTTAAATCCTGGATTTCCCCTTATCTTCAAGGGCGGAAAGTTCTTTTATTTCCTCTGCGGAAAGCTTCAAGTGCTCTTTTTTGCGTTTTGGCTTGAACTTAAGCTGGTTTACCCGGTATTCCCGGATTTCTTTTTCGTCGTCCACCTCCACCAGCACTTTCACTGTCTGGCGCAGCACGTTGACGCTGTGTACTTCCCCTTTCAGGCGGTCGTCAGTGGTTACGTAGTCCCCGGTATTGGGAAGGCGGCTGTTTAAATATTCGTAAGTTTCTTCCTCATTTTTCAGGCAGCACATAAGCCTGCCGCAGACCCCGGAAATTTTGGAGGGGTTTAGGGAAAGGTTCTGTTCTTTTGCCATTTTAATGGATACCGGGGCAAATTCGGAGAGAAAAGTATTGCAGCAAAGGGGCCTGCCGCAAATGCCGATTCCCCCTAAAATTTTAGTTTCGTCCCGGACGCCAATCTGCCGCAGCTCAATCCTGGTGCGGAATACGGATGCCAAGTCCTTTACCAGTTCCCGGAAATCAATGCGCCCGTCCGCGGTAAAATAAAACAGCAGCTTATTGTTGTCAAAGGTATATTCTGCGTCCACCAGCTTCATTTCCATTTTGTGCTTTTGGATTTTTTCAATGCAGATCTTAAATGCTTCTTTTTCCTTCTGGTGGTTCCTTTCCTCAATTTTTTCATCCTCCGGGGTAGCAACCCGGAGGACAGGCTTTAGGGGCTGGATGACTTTTTCCGGCGGAAGTTCCTTTGGGGCAATCATCACGGTACCATATTCCACCCCCCGGGCAGTTTCCACAATCACATGATCCCCCACGGCAATTTTATAATTTTTGGGGTCAAAATAATAGATTTTCCCAGCGGTGCGGAACCTGACTCCAACTACTTTTATCATCATTTAATTCTCCTTTATAGTCAGCAGCAGCAGTTCCATGGTAAGGTCGAAATTTACATTGGCATTCAGGCGGCGTTTGGCCTTTTCCAAAGCTTTGATAATGTTTTCAATCCCCTCGTAGGAGCTTTTGCTGGCCTGTTTTTTGATATTGTAGACCTCATCTTTGAAAATCAGGCGGTTGACGTCGGATGTAGCCTTGTAAAAAATGACGTCCCGGTACCAAATCATCATAATATCGAAATAGTCGTTGATTTCCAGCTTGTATTCGCTGATTTGCTTGACAGCTTCCATCAGTTCGTAAAGTTCAATCTCCTTTATCCGCTTTAAAAGCTGCAAAGATGCATTTTTTATCTCGTTAAAATCCTCGGATTCTGCCAGTTGGATGGCTTTTCCTACATTTCCCTGGGCAAATGCGGTGCAGATGTCTGCCTTGTAGTCCGGGATTTGGTATTTTTCCATTAAAAATGTGCGGATTTTCCCATCGGGGACAACTTTTAAGTCCAAAGTAATGCACCGGGATATAATTGTCGGAAGGAAAGTGCCCGCGTTGTTTGTCAGGAGCATGATGACAGCATAAGCCGGCGGCTCCTCAATTGTTTTTAAAAGAGCGTTTTGGGCCTGCTGGTTCATTTTCTCCGCTTCATCAATAATGTAAATTTTGTAATGGGACGCGTAGGGCTTCATGCCAACTGTGCCATTGACCTGTTTCCTTATGTCCTCCACAGAAATGGTATTTGGCTTTTCATGCTGCAAATAAATGACGTCAGGGTGTGCGCCTGACAAAACCTGCCTGCAGGAGAGGCATTCCATGCACCCTTCCGTGCCATGCTGCTGGCATTGCAGGGCCATGGCAAAGCTTTTCGCCAGGGCCATTTTCCCAGATTGGTCCGGCCCGTGGAAAATATAGGCGTGGGATATTTTGTCCATGGAAATTGCATTCTGTAAATGTTTCTTGATTTGTTCATGTCCGATAATGCTTGAAAAGCCTGCCATAAAAATTCCCCATTTCTGTATAAGTTAAAGTTGTGGGAACATCCGCTGAAAAAGGGTGGGTTCCCTTGTTTTATGCTGCAGCTTCTGAAAGCAGCCTAGGTGGAGATATCCAGAAGGAGCCCGCGGATTTCCCCTACCTTGCTTAAAATTGCAAGATGGTCTTTTTCATCTTTTACCAGTTCGCTGGCCAGGTCGTCTAAATTTTTATCCACCAGCTTTACAATGCCATAAACCCGGTGGCGGCCCCGGCGGTCTAAGAAGTTTTCCCGGGAAAATTTGTGGGAGCGGTTGACTACTTCATTCATAAAATCCTTTACCAGTTCCCGGTATTTTTTCATATCGCGGATATCCATATGCTCTGAGAGCTTTTCCCCCTGAGCAGTAATGTCGTTCATCAGGCCGTTTAGTTTTTCTTGCAGTTCCGCTTCCTCTACCTGGCTTGCCAAGGTGAACTTGAAGCTGCCGTCCCCTTTTTCTGCTGCTTGGGGGGCGTCCGTTGGCTGCAAGGCGTTAATGGAATCTACTTTGAGTGCCATGGAACCACCTGCCTTTCTATTCTTAAGATATATGGTTAGGATGCCAGGAAGGGTGGGCTGCACCCGCCCTCTGCCATATATTGCCCTTATGGCAGGAACGCAGCGCCAAAAGCGCTTTAGGCATCCGAATCTATAATCATATTATCGGTTTTTTCCCCGGTATTGTAAAGTTAAAAATCCATGCAGGCTACATATTCGCCTTAATGTGGGCAATAATGTCGCGTGTGCAGGAACCCAGGTCCTTGTTCTGGAAGAAAACGGAAATCCCTGCTTCTTCCAAATGTTTCTGGGAAAAATCTTCGTCGTCGGCCAGGAACCTGCGGCATAATTCCTGGTATTTTGGATCAGGCTGGAGCCGTTCCCGGTTCAGCGCCCGCTGGAGCCGTTCCCCGTCCTCTACTTCCACATACAGGGGGATTAAAAATTCCCGGCCAAAATATTCCTGTAATTTGCGGTAAGATTCCAATGTGCCGATAATCAGGTAATGGCAGCGTTCCAAATGGATTTGGTGGTCGTTGACGGTAAAATATTTCCAAATGCCATGGACGGTATGGTAGGTGCGCAGCTCAATAATTTTCCCCTGCCGCTCCAATTCCTGCTGCTGCCTGTCTGTCAGGAAGTAATATTCCACGCCGTCCTGTTCCCCGTTCCGGGCTGGGCGGGTGGTGTAAGGGACCAGCGTATTTAAGGAAAGGGATTTTTCAGACAGGACACGTTTGTAAATGGTGTCTTTCCCACATGCGCTTTTTCCCATTAAGCAAAATATTTTTCCCATGGCGTTCGTTGGTATCCTTTCTTTGGGCGGTGCCAAACTTTGGGTTACAGGCAGCCCTTCTATAGTATAGTATAGAAGGGGAAAAATTGCAAAAGAAATTGTGAAAAAGTGGTGGTAAAATATGGGGAGGGGTTGTTTATTTTTGTTTGGGCATTGCATGTTATAGCAAAAAGAGCAGGTAGCTGCAGGGATTGAGGCAGAACGGATTGCGGATAGCCAAACTTTAAAAGGTATAAGGAAAAGATAGTTTATAGAAGAAATAATATTTTCTTAATATCTATTAGATATACATGCGTAAAAC
>ERZ778516.745-NODE-745-length-26602-cov-10.051494_pt1 | contig 26602 bp, 26 predicted proteins | sample MGYA00510342_ERZ778516 | MGnify/ENA primary metagenome ERZ778516 (study PRJEB29527, sample SAMN07138961) | mouse gut metagenome | material: feces | host: mouse | place: China:Nanjing | collected 2016-01-25 ... | reverse complement strand
CAAGCGCCACCTTTAGCTGCCAGCGGGCAGCGAACTAGGTGGCGCGACCGTCCACTGCCACAGCGTACCAGCAGAATGCTTAGAGCTTCTTAGCATTCTGGAACGGACGCAGCCAGGGTGTGCCAATCCCCGCTCCCGGCGTCCCTTCCTGTAAAAATTTACCAATAAAATCCATATTTTCCCTCTCTAGGAGACTTTTGTCGAATTTGTTGTTTATTATACATTATGGTGAGTTAAATACTTGAGTTCTGTGGATATTATTGCTATAATAAAAAAAGCAGTAAACATTAATATGCAAAATGTCGATATTCAATATAAAAATAAAGGATTATTATGAATGAAGTGGAATGTAGAATGGGTTGATCTGCAAAATATGGAGCGGATGGTAGCAGAATGCTGGCGTATGAGTGAGCATCAGTTGGATCGATATGTCCAAAAGCTGTCGAAGCAGCGTGATTTGGCGTTTGCCGGAGAGCTTGGGATCAAGTTTTTAGAATTGCTGCAAAATGCGACAGACCACGGGAAAATGCCTGACTGGTCAAAGCTGCAAAAGGACATTCGCCTGATGAAAGATTTGATACAGGATGGACAGGCGCAGCATGATGTTTATTGGAAAAGCCAATACCAGGAGCTGACAGCAGATACCAGAGCTTATTTTGGAACAGAATTCGGCAGGGCATTTACAGAGCAGATTGCAGAAAAGCTGGATCTTAATATCAGCGACGAGCAGCGAATGCTGCGAAATGATCTCGGAAAGATCCAGAAAATATGTCAGACTTGTAATTGGGATGACGAGGAGAAAGCAAAAAAAGCTCTGCTGCTGCTGACGCAGGATGAAAAATACTATTTTTCCAGTTGGCTGGGAGATGCTTTTATTAATGTACTGCAAGAACGTTATGGAAAAAAGGAGGCAGAGGAAAAGTCAGAATTAGAAATACAATTCGATACAGCGCAGAAAAAGGATTCATCATTTCCGACAAAAATAATCTGGACGCTGGTGATCTGTGTATCGGTCGGACTGATCTGCGTGCTGCTGTATCTACAGTCAGATAACGGACAAGGCGTACAAAAGCTTAAAGAGCTGTTCACTGGGATAGTGTCTGAAATAAAATCTGATTCAGATACGGAAACAAAAAGCGATAAGATCCTGACAAAGCAGACGGACTATATGCCGCTACAGCAGGCAGCCAGCCAGGCAGAATCCGATGAAGATTTGATGCTGAGTGTGGCAGTCGCTGGTGCGGATCATACACCGGATCTGGAACCAGAGAATTCGCAGGAGGCACCAGAGCAGAAGATCCTGGCAGAAAATGATGAGAAAGCGGCTACGATCCCGGATATTTTGCCGCAGTATCAGTCGTTTCACCACGATTATCCAGATTTGTTCGGGTGGCTGAAAATACCTGGGACGAGCATTGACCATCCGGTCATGCAGTCGGACGATGAACAGCGCGGGGAGAAATATTATTACCTGCACCGGGATTATACAGGAAAGCAGAAAGAGGCAGGCTCGCTGTTTGTAGAAAGCAGCAGCAGTCAGTTTCCGCAGGACAAAAATACGGTAATCTATGGACATAATATGAGCAACGGGCATAATTTCGGGATGCTGGAAAAGTATAAGGATTCGGGCTTTTTTAAAGAGCATCCAGTCATACAGTATGACACAATCTATGAAACTGGAACTTACCAGATCGTGGCGGTATTGATTACAAGGATCTTGTACCAGGACGAAGAAGGCTTTCGCTATTATCGGTTTTACAATTACCATTCCAGAGAGGAGTTTTTGGAATGCGCAGAATTTATCAACAATAACCGATTGTATGATACCGGCGAAGACTTGCAGTATGGTGACCAGATGATTATGCTGTCGACCTGCGAATATTCCAGGCAAAACGGACGGCTGGTAGTTGTAGCGAAAAAGATTGGATAGGGAGGAGATCATATGAACTTATCGTACAAAAAAAAGAAGCAATTTCTAATCACATTTACGCTGTGCTTTGTTTTAATGACGGCTTTTTTTGCAGGCAAAAACCAGATGCAGGCAAATGCAACCGCACAGGGGATCAATGCCAGATACCGCACGGCACAGGAGATCCGCAGCTATGTGGCGTCAAACAGCGCAAGCATCAGGGACAACTTTACATTTATCACAGATCCGTATACGGAAGTACCGTATAATCTCGGCAGGCTGACAGACGCAACGCAGCAGTCAGCGCTAAATATGTTGAACCAGATTCGTTTTATTGCAGGTATCGCAGACAATGTAACGATATCCACGCAGTTTGCGGAATATGCGCAGGCAGCAGCGCTGGTGCAGTATATTAACGGGCAGATCTCGCACAATCCTGATCAGCCGTATTCGATGGGGAATACGATGTTTCAGATGGCGCAGCGCGGAGCGGCAGGCAGCAACAATTCATGGGCGACCTGGGGAAACCGCAGCCTGAATGAGACGATTCTCAATTCTTGGATGGGCAATGCAGACAGCGTAGATATATCCGCGCTGGAAGAGCGCAGATGGCTGCTGAATCCGCGGTTAAAGCAGACCGGGTTTGGCGTGGTCAGCGGACTGAAAGGGACGTTCAGCAGCGCTTATGTGAATGATATGACAAACACAACCGCAAATGAAACCGGTGTTGCATGGCCGGCACGCACGATGCCAGTGGAATATTTTGCGCCTGAATATCCTTGGAGCTACAGTGTAGGATATGCAGTCAATGCAAATGACCTGGAAGTTACGCTGCTTCGGTACAGAGATTACAAAACATGGCGCTTTTCTCACAACGGGTCTTCTGACGGGGAACTGTATGTGAATAACAATGCTTACGGACAGCCGGGATGTATTATTTTCCGTCCGACGGGGATTGGTGAATACAAGAGCGGGGATTCTTTTCAGGTACGGATTAACGGATCAGGGCTTTCACTTTCTTACAATGTAGAATTTTTCAACCTTGGGCTGCCAAGGATCACTTATACGACGAATTTTGACAGTCAGGGCGGCACCGCAGTCTCTTCGGTAGTGACAGAAGAACTGGGCACGATTAATCCGCTTCCGGTTCCGGTAAAGGCAGGGACAGAGTTCCTTGGATGGTACACTTCTCCGAATGGACAGGGCGTTAGGCTGACAGAGACAACACTGATCAGCAAAAATCAGACCTATTATGCCTATTGGAAAGATACAAAATCGGTGAACAGCCTGACACTTACATACAACGGGTTAAAATATGCAGGCGCGAATGTGTCGGACGGACTGGTCGTACAGGCAAACTATTCAAGCGGCACTTCAGAACGGGTATATGGCTACTCGCTGTCTCAGAAAACGCTTGCTAATGGACAGAACCGAATTGTCGTATCGTACGGCGGGGTTACGGAGACGATCTATATTAATGTAGGAAGTACGTCAGATAATACAACACAGCCAACGGTTCCGACAGAAGTGGATACGGATTATCATGATATCTTTTTCCATGCAAACGGCGGCAAAAACCTGAATTATCAGAAAATATCGCTTGCAACCGGAGATATCCTGGATGCGATGCCTACGGTAGAACGGGCAAATTATAAGTTTAAGGGCTGGTATACCAAACCGTCCGGCGGCAGAAAGATCAGCAGGACGACGATCCCAAATTCAGACTGCGTATTGTACGCACAGTGGATCAGAATTACAAAGCCAAAGCAGATCAGCGCGCCATCCTTTGCGTCCAACGAAAACGGACAGTTAAAAGTACGGTATGACGCGTTATCTGGAGTAGATGGATATGAAATATCTTATTCTACGAGCAAAGATTTTTCATCCAATACGAAAAAAGTGTCCGCAAATTACGCAACAAAGACATTAAAAAATCTGAAACGGGGCACAATTTATTATGTAAGAGTGCGCGCGTATAAGGTAGATTCTATGGAACGAAAGATTTATGGCAAATACAGCGTAGCAAGAGGGGTAAAGGTTTCCTAAGCATGTAGGGCAGGATGTATTAGAAAAAGCTGTTGGAGCAGCAGGTGCAGACAGAGGATTGTAAACAGGAAAGGGTGCAGTTCTTAGAAGTCCATCTGCTGTACAGCAGCTTTTTCGCAACAGGAGGAAAACATATGTCAGAATTTTTATTATCACCTGTAGCGATATGGCTGGCATTGATGATTATTTTTATAGTTGTCGAGATTATCACAGTCGGACTTACAAGTATCTGGTTTGCCGGAGGAGCGTTTGCGTCATTGATCCTTGCGTTAGCCGGGTGGAATCCGGTGATACAGATTGTATTGTTTTTTGCCGTATCTTTTGTGCTTTTGTTTTTTACAAAGCCGTTTGTGTTAAAATATGTAAAGCCGCATAATGTAAAAACTAATTATGAGGAAATGATAGGAAAAGAGGTCCGCGTAACTACGCGGATTGATAACCGCGAAGGAACCGGGACAGCAGTGTTTAACGGACAGGAGTGGACGGCAAGAAGTATGGTTTATGATCTTGTGATTGAAGCGGGAACGATGGTACAGGTTGCAGAGATCAAAGGGGTAACACTGTATGTACACAGTAAAATGCAGGAGGAACGTTAGATGCCAGGGTTTATGACACACTATTTATTTGGCGTAAAAAATCTGCAACAGATCAGGCAAAATGGAGAATGCCGGACGCTGTTGGAAAGTATTGATCGCAATAAGACAGTATTTCAGCTCGGACTGCAAGGCCCGGATATTTTTTTCTATCATCTGGCTTCGCAGCTTCGCACAGTGCGGCCAGGATCGATTGTGCATAAGCGATGGACGGGTGCGTTTTTAAAAAGCCTGATCAAAGCGCCGGAAATATTTTGGGAAGAACAAAAGCGGCAGACCGCGCAGGCGTATGCGGCAGGATTTCTGGGACATTATATTTTGGACACGCAGATGCACCCATATGTATATGACCTGACCGGAGTCGGCAGGCTGCTGAAAAAGAAAGGCTATGCAGACCATATTGCGCTGGAAACCGACATTGATGCCTGCCTGCTGAAGCGGTATGCCAAATGCCTGCCGTCCGCGTTTCCTTATGGAAAGACGATTGCGTTTGACGCTAAGACACGGGCTGTGACAGCCGATATTTTGTACTACGCTTATGAGACGGTATTTCCAGAGCTGTCACTTACAAAAGGATTTTTATCCAGGGCGGTTCGTTCGATGCAAATCGGGACGCGGCTGACTTATAATCCGCATAATTACAAGCGCCAGGTGGCAGAAGCTGTGGAGCGTGTTATTTTTGGCAGGCGGGAGATCTCTCCGGTGATTCCAAGCGATGGGATAAAAAGCTTTCAAGATCCGCTGAACTTAGGGCACAGGCAATGGAAAAATCCGTGGAATCCGCGGCAGTGCTGTACAGACAGTGTGCCGCAGATGATAAAAAAAGCCTCCCTAAGATATCAGAAGGCTCTTTGGCAGCTAGACTGCCTGTATCAGACAGGTATTTATCAGGAACAGTACAATGCTGTCTTAGACAGGCTATGCCGCTTTTTGGGCAACCAGTCGTTTCATAGCGGCTTGGACTGGATTTATGGTGAATGAAAAAAGGTATCGACCTGCTGCCAGATCGTCTGCATCAGCCGCTGGCGCGTTTCCGCGCCTGCCCAGGCGATGTGCGGCGTAATGAAAAGACGCGTACTGTCTTTTATAGATCGCAAAGGATTGCCGGCACACATTGGCTCTTCACATAATACATCCAGCCCGGCAGCTTGCAGCTCTCCTGCTTCCAGTGCATCTGCAAGATCCTGCTCCACGACAATCGCGCCGCGGCCGAGATTTAAAAAGATGGCATTTTTTTTCATCTGCTGAAATGCTGCTCGGTTCAAAAGCCCTTCGGTGTGGTCGGTAAGCGGCGCATGGACAGATACAATATCTGATTGTGACAGTAATTCTTCGAATGAAACGCGCTTGTACTGTTCATGGTTATGACTGCCGGACGTAGAGTAATAGATGACGCGGCAGCCAAACAGCGAAGCAATCTGTGCCACCCGCTGTCCAATGGCGCCAAGCCCGATAATGCCCCATGTCATGCCGTTAATTTCATGAAAGATATTTGCAAAATGTGTAAATGTCGTGTTGTTTACATAAGCTTCACTTTTTACATAGTTGTCATAATACGGCAGCTTTTCCAGCAGGTAAAACAACATGGCAAACGTATGCTGTGCAACGCATTCCGTTGAATAGCCGGCTACATTGCGCCAGGCGATGTCCCGCTGCTTCAGATAGTCTTTATCCAGGTTGTTCGTACCTGTTGCAGTCACGCAGATCAGCTTCAAGCGGGCAGCTTTTTCCAGTGTGTAGGCGTTTGCCTGCATTTTATTTAAAATAATGACATCTGCGTCCGTAATGCGCCTGCGCATCTCATCCGGTGTGGAAAATCCATAGATCGTAACGTTTCCCAGCTTTTCAAATGACGACAGGTCGATGTCGCTGCCGATCGTATCCGCATCTAAAAATACAATATTCATCGTAATATCCTCCCTTTCCTCTTTATTATAAAAGATCAGGCAGTGCAGCGTCAATCGTATACAATCCCAATAAATTATTGCAAAAACAGTTAAAATTATGAAGAACTTATGTTATACTGATTAGTAATACGATCAAGCATCCGGTTCTGTGAAAATACTGCGCAGACAGCGGCGATGACTCAGGAGATACGATCATATGTCTGAAAAGAAGAAAAACGTACTGCTTCAGGGCGGGATTCTGGCTGGGGCAGGAATTATTACGAAAATTATTGGATTTGCATACCGCATCCCGATGGGAAATATGATGGGGGAAGAGGGAAACGGGCTTTACTCAGTCGCATTTGGAATCTATGGCATTGCATTAACGATTTCCTCTTACAGCCTGCCTCTTGCAGTGTCGAAAATGATATCGGCAAGGGTCGCAAAAGCAGAATATCAGAATATGCGCAGGGTATTGGTCAGTGCACTTGTCTATGGATTGATCGCCGGCATGATTGCGATGAATGTGCTGTTTTTTGGGGCAGGAGTGATGGAGACGCTGTATCATAAGCCCGGAATCTACAGGCCGCTGCGCGTTTTGGCGCCGACGACCTTTATTGTTGCGCTTCTTGGTGTGTTCCGCGGCTATTTCCAGGGGCATGGAGATATGGTGCCTACTTCGGTCTCTCAGATCTTAGAGCAGGTAGTCAATGCGCTGATCAGTGTATTTGCTACCTGGCAGTTTATGAATATGTATGGGACATCCAAAGAGGCGCCTTCTTACAGCGCAGCCGGCGGCACACTCGGTACGCTTGCCGGAGCAGCGACAGCGCTTTTGTTTATTATGTACCTGTTTGGCACTACCCGCAAGCGGTATATGAACAAAATAAATCCGGGAGAACGGCTGGAATCCAGCGCTTCTATTTATCAGGGCTTATTTTTGACAATTATACCTGTGATACTAAGCCAGACGATCTATCAGATTGGCTACACGATCGATGACCTGATGTTTGGCAACCTGATGGCTCTGAAAGGGTATAAAGACCAGGTCGTTACATCCTTGCAGGGGGTGTACAATACGCAGTACAACCAATTAGTGAACCTGCCGGTAGCGATTGCGACAGCGATGGCGGCATCCACGCTTCCAAGCATTGTATTATCGAGGATGCAGAACGATGCGCATGGAGTCAATCAAAAGATTACGCAGGTAATCAAGGTCAATATGGTCATTGCATTTCCGTCTGCCATCGGATTGGCTGTATTGGCAGAGCCGATTATGAAAATGCTGTTTCCAAGGCTTGTTACCTATCAGCCGCAGGCAATTATGCTGCTGATGACAGGCTCAAGCGCAGTCGTTTTTTATGCACTGTCGACGCTGACGACGTCTATCTTGCAGGGACACAATTTTATGCGGCTTCCGGTCATACATTCTGCCATTTCACTTGGTGTTCATATCGTCTTATTAGGAATCTTGCTTGTTGCGACAGATTTAAACGTTTATGCGCTGGTGATCTGCAATGTGCTCTTTCCGCTTGTCGTCAGTATGCTGAACTGCCGTGCCATTACAAAAGAAGTCGGCTATCGCTGGGAATATTGGAACACATTTATCAAACCTCTGCTTGCCTCAGCCGCAATGGGGATAGTAGCTTTTGTTGTATACCGTGTCTTTTATGAAGCGTTTGAAAATGTATATATTGTCTCCTTAATGGCTTTTGGAGCGGCAATAACCGTCTATGCGGTTGTGATTTTGCAGATTCGCTGCTTTAGTGAAGACGAGCTTAGATCTATACCAGGCGGACGATATTTGGCAAAATTAATGCGTTAGGAGTTAGTATTATATGGAGATTATATATATTATGATTGGAGCAGCCTGTATTTGGCTGCTCCAAAAGGTTTTATATCAAAAATACTGGAATCAGAATCTGACAGTTGCTATTTCGTTTGCGCAGCACGAAATTATGGAACAGGAAGAAGGCGAGCTGTGTGAGACGATCAGCAACGGCAAATGGCTTCCGCTTCCAATGCTGCGTGTAAAGTTTGAAGCAGATCGGCATCTGGACTTTGGGCAGGAGGAAAATATTGCAGTTACCGACCGCTGCTATAAAAGTGATATCTTTTCGGCAATGATGTATCAAAAAATTACAAGAAGATTAAAATTCTTTGGAAAGCGCCGTGGATATTATACGATAGAAAAAGCAACCGTAGATTCAACCGATTTATTTATGGAAACGCATCTGCGGGAGGAGTATCCTTGCAATACATGGCTGTATGTCCTGCCAGGACATACAGATACCAGGCGTCTTATGATCCCATATCAGAAAATTATGGGGGATATCCTGACAAGACGGTATACCTATGAAGATCCGTTTGAATTTCAGGGGATTCGCCCGTACCAGCCGTATGACAGTATGCGCGATGTAAATTGGAAAGCGACGGCACATACCGGAGAGCTGCGCACCAACCTGCACGGCTATACGGTGCGGCAGGAGGTTTGCCTGCTGCTGAACCTGGAGTCAGAAACAATGATCGAATACGCACAGCTAAGAGAAGAAAGCATACGCATCGCAAACAGCCTGTCTGAGATGCTTCTGACACAAGGAATACCAGTGGGAATATACAGCAATGCGAAAGACCTGCTCACGAAACAGGAGCTGCATCTTAAGTCCGGTGCAGACCAGCATCATCTGAAACAGATACGTCGAAACCTGGCAAGGCTGGATTTGTCACAGCCGATGGAGGAATTTGGTGATTTAATAAAACAGAACTTAATAAACGAGAAAGGTGATGTGCTCTATGTACTGATATCATCCTCACAGAGGGCAAGTATCAGGCAGGCATTTGCACGCCTTTCGGCAGAAGCAGGCGCAGGCTGCTGGATACTGCCGCTGTACACTTGGATGGAGCAAAAAGCAGTATCAGATCAGGAATGTCAGGTAATGCGGTGGGATGTTGAGCAGGAAGCGTAGAGAATGAGAGTAGATGGGACAGAGAGAATGAGAGTAGATGGGACAGGGAGAATGAGAGTAGATGGGACAGGGAGAATGAGAGTGGATGGGACAGGGAGAATGAGAGTAGATGGGACAGGAGAATGAGAGTAGATGGGACAGGAGAATGAGAGTAGATGGGACAGGAGAATGAGAGTAGATGGGACAGGGAGAATGAGAGTGGATGGAACAGGTGGAATGAGAACGGAGATGGAAACAGGTGGAATGAAAACGGAGATGGAAACAGGTGGAATGAGAACGGAGATGGAACAGGTGGAATGAGAACAGAAGGACAGGGGGGATGACATTGAGGAAATGGCTGCGTGGATTGTGGAGTGATGAAATGCTGGATCATATAGTGGTACTGCTTATGAAGGGCTTGCTGTACCATAGCGCAGTATGTGTGCTGTACAATCTTTCATCGGAAAAAAGTGTCTTAATGGACTTGAAACTGCTGGTTTTATATGTGCCGTTTATCCTTTTCTTTATATACCGCATAAAATGTAACAACTTTTTTGCTTTTTTACTTTTTCATGCGTTTACAAGCGGTGTTTTTATACTATTATTTAGTGACAAGGAAGCACGGATTTTGACAGCAATCTTTGTTTTAGGGATGGCGGCAGCGTCTGTTTACAAGCGGCTTTCGGGAGAATGGGAGGAAATATGCCCGCCGCCTGCCGCATATCTGGTATTTTTTGTGATGTATCTTGCTGCCATGCAGGGAAAACGGCAGGCTGCGATGCAGATCTGCTTTTTTGAAGCTTTTCTATTCCTGATTTTATTTTTTGCATACCGAAATATATCAGGTACAACTGCATTTTTAAAAACAAATGACAGTATAAAAAATTTACCGGCAGGGCAGCTTAAGTATTTAAACCGTATGATGCTTGGATTTTTTATTTTCTTTTTAACAGCAGGGATGTTTTTTGTGCCGTATTTGCCCGTCGGCACATTATTCAATGGTATAGGTGAGCTGCTGCGGTTATTGATCCGCGGGTTGATCCTGTTTATTCTCTGGCTTGCTGACAGAAAAGAGCCGGAAACGGGTCTTTTGGAACAAAACACGGAATCTTCGATGACTTTTGCCGAAGCCGGAGAAACGTCTGCACTGGCGCAGGTGCTGGAACAGATCTTTTTAACAGCGTTTACGGTTTTGCTGGCAGCAGGGATACTCTATTTTGCTGGCAGGCTGCTCTATAAAATGTATCAGCGCTTTTACGACCAGCACAGGGAAACGACAGATGAAAGCGAGTTTTTGTGGAAAACCCCGGTGCATAAGGAACGAATTGCCAGAAAGCGGCAGAAAACAGAGCACGTGGCGCCAATAGGCATAAACCAGAAAATCCGGCGCTTGTATAAAAAACGCATCCAGCGTCAGTTTGGGACAAAGTCGGTGATGCAGCCCGCATGGACACCGACGGAATGGGAGAGCGCATTGCGGCAGGCGCAAGAAGAGCCTGAGACGACAAAGCTGGAAAAACAGATACAGGCGCGGATTGTGCTCTATGAAAAGGCACGCTACAGCCAGCATGAATGCGAAAAGCAGGATCTGGAGATAATGAAGCAGAGCTTGAAGTAAAAAAAATAGAAATAAACATGCACAAACACTGGAAACATATAACAGAGCGGCAATGGCGGCATTCCCTGATTTGTGCTTATGTATAAAAGCCCGCATTTTACAGATACTACAACAGCATCAAGTTAAAATCTGTAAATGGAGGAATTTTTCATATGAAAGCAACAGGTATAGTCAGACGAATAGATGATTTGGGGCGCGTCGTCATCCCTAAAGAAATCAGAAGAACTTTGCGGATTCGTGAGGGCGATCCTCTGGAAATCTTTACGGATCGTGAAGGCGAGATTATCCTTAAAAAGTACTCTCCGATCGGTGAACTCAGTGAATTTGCCGGACAATATGCCGAATCATTGGCACAGACGACAGGAATGCTGGTATGTATTACCGACCGCGACCATGTAATTGCAGCCTCAGGAAATGGCAAAAAGGATTTTGAAGGGAAACCGATCAGCCATCAACTGGAATGTGTGATCGAAGACCGCAACAGCATGGTGGCAAGCAAGGAAGAAAGTGAGTTTGTGAAGGTGACCCTGGATGATAACGGCGAGTACGCTTCGCAGGCGATCAGCACGATTATCTGCGAAGGGGATGCGATCGGGTCGGTGATTCTCTATAACAAAGACGAAAAAACGAAAATGGGTGAGACAGAAAGTAAGCTGGCAATGACTGCCGCAGGATTTCTGGGCAGGCAGATGGAGCAGTAATCCGCAGCAGACTAAAAATAATAAATTAAGGGAGAGATAATTAAATTGTAAATCAATTTATGCTGGAATCAAAGCAGCCACATGCAATTCCGTTCGATTATATGTGAGTAAAAGGCGGAAAGGCAATGTGGCTGTTGATCTTAAAAAGATGTATTATATAACGCTATAATTTATTTTGTTGTAGTTTAATTGCTGTCAGATCAGGCTTTGCAATACGTTAAGCATCGTCATGTTCTGTCTCGACTTCTGTAATTTGTGCATGATTGACTAAAAAGTTCAATGCCTGGTCTTCTAAAAGCGTTGTGCGGATTTCCTCTTCGCCGTAAGTTTCCAGCAATTCTTCCTTGGACTCTGCGCCGGTTTGTTCCATATAATAACGGATACCGTCTTCGTATTCATCTTCTGAGACAGTCAGCTTTTCATTTTTTATAATGGCATTTACAATCAGCGTCCGGTAGAGCGAGGACTGTATTTCCTCTTCAACGTCTTCTTTGGTCATATCCAGAAATTCGTACACATCGTCCAGGTCATTCATGCCAAAAATATCCAGATAGCTCATATAAATACTGTTGACCCGTTCGCGCGCCGCGTCATAGTCTTCCTGTGTATATTTTAAAATACTGGAATTCTCAATTACCTGCTGGAGCAGTGCTTCCTGAAGCTCCTGCGTGCTTTCCTGCGCATAGCTGTCCGTAACGTTTGTGCGCATAGCGTCAGCAAATTCCTTGTAGGAACCATAGCTTGTATTTTCTTTTATAAATGCGTCCGTAGGATCAGGCAGCAGCTCTTCCTGGATATCGGTAATGCGGATTTCAAAATCGACAGTCTTGCCTGCCCACTCCACATCGATAAAATCATCGTCATAGTCCAGCGAAAAACTCAGTTCGTCATTTACAGAAACGCCGGTCAGCTTTTCATCAAATGCTTCTCCGTACTCCTGTGCGCCAAGCGTAACATCATAGCTTTCCTCCTGCATGACAACAGAGCCGTCGATGGAGGCTTTAAAGTCGGTCTGCACATAATCGCCGGATTTTGCCGGGCGTTCGACGGAACGATATTCTGCAAACTCCATCAGCTCTTCGTGAATCCTGTCTTCCACAGCTTTTTCTGTCACGATATAATTTTTTTTCTCCGCTTTTAATCCGGTATAAGGGGCAAGGGAAACAAAATCATCTGAATAGACAGCATTTTCAACTGGTTGATTTCCTGTCGTAGTCGGGGCTTTGGTGCCGCACGCCGTCAGCATACATGCAGCAAGCAAAAAGATTGCAAATTTTTTTTTCAAAATAAATCCTCCTGTGAAATGGTAGTTGATACTTGCAAAATCAGTATTCAATTATAACATATACTAACAGTAAATTGTGAATAAAATCTGAAAAACGCCAAAAATATCGATAGTAATATTGCCCATTGCAAAATGGAATATAAAATAGTTTTATGCCATATTGTACTATTGAGAAATTTTTGCTTTATGTGTAAAATAGTGATAGTTGTCCAAAGCGACAGTTGAAATTTTGGAACTGCCGTTATTTGATCTGGTAAAATTGTGCGGACAGAAAACGCAAAGTCAGAATACATTTACAGAAAATGAGGATTAAGAGAACATGGCAAAACAGAAAAAAACGAAAAAAAAATACCGCGGCTTCTGGATTTTTTTTAAATTGCAGCTTTTACTGCTTTTGCTGCTTGTGGCAGGGACAGGATATTATTTTGCAGGCGGATATGCCCAGACGATCTCACAGTTAAAAGAGGATGCAGACCTTTTGGTGGCAAAATCCAACAAAAGCATCTTTCGAAAAGGGGAGACAGGTCTGGTATACGGTTCGGATGGTAAGCTGCTTAAGGCATATAAGGGAGAAAAGGATTCTTATTATTTGGAATATAAAGACATCCCTGAGAATGTAATTAAGGCATTTGTCTCTGTGGAGGACAGAAAATTTTATAAACACAAGGGGGTCGATTATCTTGCGATCTTACGTGCCGTAATCGCTATGTTCCGCAATGGGGAAGTAACACAGGGAGGCAGCACTATCACCCAGCAGCTTGCGCGCACCATATTTTTGAGCAACGAGGTAACGTGGGAGAGAAAGATGGAGGAGATTTTTATTGCACGCAACCTGGAAGCGAAATATACCAAAAATCAGATTATGGAATTTTATGTAAATAATATTTACTTTGGCAACGGCTACTACGGCATCCAGGCGGCAGCTCAGGGATATTTCAGCAAAAGCATTGACAAGCTCGACCTGTCACAGACCGTTTTTTTATGCGCGATCCCGAATAATCCATCGCTGTACGACCCGGTGCATCATAAAAAAAATACAATCGGACGCCGCGACCGGATGCTCACAGCCATGTATGAGCAGGGGGAAATATCGCTCGCAACGTCCAAAGATGCCAAAGCAGAAAAAATAAAGCTTAAACGAAAAAAAGGCATAAAAAAGAATGATTATGTAGAGACGTTTGTCAATTACTGCGCAGTACGTGCATTAATGAAACAGCAGGGATTTGAATTTCAGTATTACTTTGATTCATCAAAAGAAGAGAAAAAATATAATCGTAAATATAGAAAATTATACCGCGAATGCGAAAGCAGCCTGTATACGTCCGGCTATCGGATCTATACGTCTATTAATATGAAGCAGCAGACAAAATTACAGGAAGCCATCGATAACGGACTGAATGGTTTTCAGGATGTAAACGACGAAGGGGTATACAAGCTGCAAGGCGCCGGAGTAACGATTGATAATACTACCGGATATGTAACGGCAGCCGTAGGCGGCAGATCGCAGGATTTCGAAGGCTACACCTTTAACCGTGCCTATCAAAGCTTTCGTCAGCCAGGCAGTGCCATCAAGCCGCTGCTTGTCTATACGCCGATGCTAGAGCGCGGCTATACGCCGGATACAATGGTTTCGGATACACCGATTGAAGACGGCCCTTCCAACACAGACGGCGTGTATGAAGGCACGATTTCCATTCGCCATGCAGTAAAGAGATCCAAAAACACCATTGCCTGGAAGCTGCTGGATGAGCTGTCGCCGGTAGCAGGTCTTTCCTATTTAAAAGCAATGAACTTTACAAAGCTCGACCGGGAAGATGAAAGGCTGCCAATCGCGCTGGGCGGCTTTACGATCGGCGTATCGCCGTTAGAAATGGCAGCGGGCTTTGCGACACTGCAAAATGACGGCTGCTACCGCGAACCGACCTGCATTATCAAAATAGAAGACACACAGGGAAACCTCATCTACCTCTCAGAGAACGAAGAGGAGGAAAAGAAAAATGCTGACAAAGATCAGGTGCAAGGCACGCGCATATACAAATCAAACGCTGCGCGTATGATGACCGACATGCTACAGACCGTCTTTACCGAAGGCACAGCCAGAGGCTTAGGGCTTGGCGATATGCCCTGCGCAGGCAAAACCGGAACGACAAACGACAACAAAGACGGCTGGTTCGCAGGCTACACCCGCTATTACACAACAAGCATCTGGGTCGGCTATGACCAGCCCGAAACACTGCCAGGGCTAAACGGCTCCACCTATCCAGGGCATATCTGGCAAAATTACATGTCGTCAATCCATGAAAACACGACGCCAATGAGCTTTATCCCGTATATCGAGCAAAAAGGAGTAGATCAGGATTTTTCTGAATAAGTGATTATTGAAGACAGAGAAAAGGCAGGAGTTATACAGAGGCTGGAATATTTGAAAAAAGTTTGAAAAATTATAAAAAATTACTGGACAAATAATGGTTTGTATGGTAACATAATTCAGGTGATAAGTTTAGTGCTTTTTTAAATTGTATCACATTGAATTATGATCGATGCGTGGCTCAGTTTGGTAGAGCGCTGCGTTCGGGACGCAGAGGCCGCAGGTTCAAATCCTGTCGCATCGATTCTTGGCAGGGGCACCGGAAACCGCTTAGATAAAGGGTTTCCGGTTCTTTTTTTGTTTTGTAGTTAGCAAACTTGTCTTGTGATTTTGGTCAGTTCTACAAAAAGTTCTACAAAACCTATTGAAACAGATTATTGCATGATTCCGAGAGCTGCTCTAAGTCATCTGGCATCTCATTCATCCGTTCTTTATTAAAGTGGCTGTATATGTTTAGTGTTGTACTGGTGTCTGAATGTCCGAGCCAGTATTGCAGCTTTTTTACATCCCAGCCTTTGTTAATCAGAAGAGATGCGCAGGTATGGCGTAGTTTATGTAATGTGATTTCGGGGCGTCCATAAGCTTTTGTAGCCTTACAGAACAGTTTCGAGATATAATCAGGTCCATATGGCTTTCCATCTTCCCATGTGAATATATAATCGCTTTCAAAGTAAGAATCCCCAAAGAACTTCCGGTTTGCATTCTGTTCGGCTTTTATCCTGGCAAGGCACTGTTCGGCTGTTGGAAAGAGTGCAAGTGTCCGATAACTGTTTATGGTTTTTGTAGAGTCTTTTGCTTCGGTGGTCTTTACTCTTACAACCGTATGTTGGATACAAAGCGTCTTTTTGACATAATCAATGGCGTCCCATTTCAATCCAAGAATTTCAGAACGGCGCAGTCCATAATAAATGCCGAAAAAGCAAATAGGAACCAATTTGTAAAAATGTGAAGTTTTATCACTGGCGAGGAAATCCATTAAGTCTTTACATTCAGATTCTGTTAAAAATAGCATATTCTCTTGGTAATCTTTATTTTTTTTCCCATGCACGGATACTAAAGTTACCGGATTGGTTGTAACCAGTCCATCTATGGCAGCTTGGTTGTAGACAGATAACAGTATGCTTTTAATGGAACGTACCGTACGAACTGCAAGAGGTTCTTTTACAGATGTTTTTCGGTTGGTTTTTCCATATTGGAGCAGATACGTTATAAATTTGTCTATAGTGCCGGCTGTTACATCTTTTAGCCGGGGATCTGTGACCTTGAAGTAATTGAAAATTTGTGAAGATCTGTATGCATAGGATTCGTAGGTTGAACGTTCTAATTCGTTCTTTTTCCGAGATAACCACTGATCCAAATAATCACATAAGGTAATATTAGGGTCAATATCTGCCTGGTACTCTTTTGGCAAGCTTTCCAGGTACGAAAAATTGACGATAGCTTCATTTTTCATAGCTTCTGCTTTGCGTTTATTTCCTTTTACTTCAAGGTGCGTAGATATCATTTTTTGTCGCCATTTATGAGATATGGGGTCTTTATAACTAAGCTTGACATAATAGTAGCTTTGCCCGGAAGTATTTTGTTTGGTTATCAGTATGCCCGTCACGTTATATCTCTCCTTTCAATAAGCGGGCGTGCTATAATAATATTAGCACATCCTCCGGCATTTGTCATGATGTTGAACAAAATAAGATAACATCCGCTTTACGAATCCGATAAATACGTCCAATGCGTTTTGCAGGAAGCTCGCCTGATTGAATAAGAGCATAGACGGTATTTTTGGATATGTGCAGCATTTTACATACTTCATTGACATTTACGATATCTGTAAATGTATCAAACATAGGTACGCCTCCTTCTTTTTGAGGATGAAAGCATGAACGATTTTCATCCTCAATATTCTATATTAATAGGTTAATATATATTTAAAATAGCTGGCAATTTGATTTTGCCAGATTGTTTATACTCCGATCTCACCTGACATTGCATGAATAGACCTGTACATATCTGTCAAGTGATGATAGAAGTTAGTCACTTCCCATTTCAAGAAAGGCATACGCGTAGGTGCTTTTGCTCTTTTGGTTAATTCTTTAAATTGGCAGTCTGTTAAACGAATGACCATTATGGAAATGTCTGACTCTGAAACGCTGTGATATTTAAAGGTGTACGTCTTATGTTTATTGCTGATGTAATGATACATGCACATATTTAATGCAAACAGTATTTGGTGCAGTTCTTTTGGTCCAAAGGGTCGTAAATGTATTTTATTTTCGCTGCATAGTTTATGCAGTTCAGTATTCATAAAGCTTAAAAGTGCATCATCTCTAATAATCATGAGTGGCGTATTTGTATTGCAATATTTTGGGTATCCATATAAATATTCTGTATTTTCTATTAATATGACGGAAGAGTTTTCGTTACTGAGTATTAGATCTTGTGGATTATAATAAAATCCTATAGGCATTTCTACACAATCTGATGGACAGTACCGAGGAAAAGATTCACTCTTGTAATAGCAGGTTCCCATACACATAGCTTCACAAAGCTCTGCTTCTTTTGGCTTTATAGGAGAAAATGCCTGGTCTGTAATTAATAATTGAAATAATTTTTGCACAAGCGTTTCTCTGCTTAACGTGCTGGTTTCCCTTTTTTCCCAGGCTCTCATATAAGTTTTTTCTATTTTATTTTTAGAAACAGTAACATGATAGATGTTTTCTGCAAATTCGCAAAAAACAAGCATGGATGCATAATATGCAAAAAACAAGCTTATGCTTCGGGGATTTTTACCTATATTTTTTTCTCGAAAAACCCTTAACAGATTTTTATAATTATAATTTTGCCTGTTTTTTTCATACCATTGTGCAAACTCACTGAAAATTTCATTCAGTAAGTATTTTTTGTTCATTAAGTAATCTAAAATATCTTTAAGTTTCTTATCATTCAGTACATTATTTACTTGTAATTCTAATAAACGTTCCTTGCAAGATCCTGTGATACGTGCAAGAGCTTTTTCTTCTGCCGTAATAATTAATAATGGCATGATACCACTGTAACTCAAGCGGGCGACTTCATCTAAAAAAGTATAAGCTTTTTCTCTTGCAGCATGGGAAACAAAAGCAGCAAAATCATCTAACAGAACATAGGTATCTGTAATATTCAGCAGTTCTTTTTTTACGGCAGATACTTTGTCTGTAAATGAAAATTCCTTGACATTATTTGGTGTACATGCGCGTGCAATAGTTGTTTTCCCCGAACCAGGTTTGCCTGTTAATGTTAGAACAGGGAAGTCCTTGAATCCATTTTTCATAAGGTCTGGTTTGATAACTGCCAAGGTATTGCTCAAAAGAGTTAGGGTAAATGGTCCGGATTCAAAAGCAGATATTAATTGAGATTCAAATATGGTACACCCTTTCTTCTCCATCTTATTTTCCTCGCTTTCATCATAGTTAGTTTTTTGATATAGATGCATTATATAATGACGTTGGGGAAAATGCATTGGTGAAGACAGGGTGATACTTACATATTTTAGAAAAAATATTTGTTAGTTTTTTGATGAATTTTTCATTGACAAGTCATCTGGATTGTGATAAAACGCATCCATTATTTTTTCCTCATTTAAAAAACGCGTAGTGTTTTCTATTTGTTTAATAAAAGAATTTAAAAGCTCTTCGTAGACAAGCATTAGTGACGGTTCCAGATCTTTATTAAGGTTTTCGTCATTAAATAAATCCAGTAGATGTTCCAGAGCATCTTTAAAGTGCGTATATTCTTTGATCCCCTGCAATATGGGAGACTTTATAACATATTCATTTTCTTTGCAATAATTAATTATTTCCTTACATATTACAGATCTCGCGTTTTTGTACTGTTCCTTAGTCATTAATATGCCGTTTTCTGTAATGACAGGGATTAAATGCAGTAATATTTCAGTCGTTTTGTAATATATAAGATAATCTTGAGGTTCCGTGTCTTTTTTTTCCCATAAGTCCAGTAAATCTTTAAAAATCTTGAAATTTTCAAGCCAATCATTTTTTGCATAATGATCTTTAATTGTTTGGATAGTTCCACCAACAAAGAAACGGGACGTGCTATAAAGCTCTTCCATTAATTTATCCGGATCTTTAACAGCATTGAATCTAAAATAAGACTTCTCATTATAATAGGAATAGATATTTTTTGCTTTTTCAGAAAAATGCAGTTTTTCTAGTAATTCTTTAAATTTTGAATTATAATTTCGAGCATTCTGTCCACCATACATCATAGAAAAATTTTCTAAAGTGGCGCAGCTTGCTTTTAACGTCCATACGATGTTTATTTCTTCTTGTTCTTTAAATTTCTTTAAATCGTCGGACAAGTTGGGTCCTACATATTCAGCAGAATCATTGAAACCTGATAATTGTTTAAGATGGACCCGTTTGAGCACTATTGAGCGATTAAATTTATGTATATCTTCATCTGATACTATATCTGTCGTATTTTCGTTCATCCATTTTATGAATACGTCAATCTCTTGATCGGATGCATCATCTTGACTAAAATCAATATCCAGTTTTAATAGCTCTTCTAACATAGGTCTAAATGTACTGTAAATAAATGATAACTCTTTTTTGTTTTGGTAAGCCATTAGTTTTAATCTCCTAATAAAATATATTTAATATATGAGGTAGGAAATGTACTACCTAATACATTATCTACCTTATATTAAAGGATAATTTCCAATTTTACAACTTATGTCAAAAAAAGAACCTTGCTTTATTATAAACAAGATTCTTTTTACTACAGAAATCAGCTATTAAATTCAGTGAAAAGAAATATGGATTTATTAAAAAATGTAGTAGTTTATATTTGTGATAATTTAGGCTGCCCAAAACAAAAAAAGCCACATTACGACTGCCAAAAGTGATAAGACAAATCCTGTAGTTGCCATCCCCGTTTTCTTTGTTTTATCCTGCCTGCCGAGTATACCAAAGATAATGCCTAGGATTTCTGGCAGGAAAAAGACGCCAAAAGTCATTACGCTAATAATGCCTAGGATAAAAGACACAATTCCCATGCCGGACTGTTTCATGTTGTTTTTTTGTTCATTTAGCTGGCGTTGGGTTAACGGTTCTTCTGATTTGTTTGTAATGGTTTCCTGCTTAGCGCCGCATTCATCACAAAATATGGCTTGGTCCTCTAATTCTGCGCCGCATTTGATACATAGTTTGCTCATATATAAGTTTCCTCCTATTTGATCTTTGTCCCGCATTGGCTGCAAAATTTTTTATTTGCGTTTACATTGTTTCCGCATGTTGGACATTTCGTGCTTTCAGCCAAGTAGCTGCTCCGTCCATTTCCTACAGGTGTTCCGCACTGGCTGCAAAATTTTTTTCCTTTTAGGAGCAGCTTCCCACAATTTTTGCATGTTATTTGCACTTCTGTCTCAAATTCAAATGGTTCTTCAATAGTGCCAATCCGTTTATTTGCCGATGGGAAATCTGTTTGGTTATTTTCCTGTATATTTGGCGGCATAATATCATTTTCTGAATGAACTTGTTTATCTGGCAGCATGGTATTTGCGGTTATCTCAGGTTGTGTATTAGATGATATGGCTTTTGTTACAATGCTTACAAGTTTGTCTATAGTATTGCCCTGTCCTGATGGAGCGGCATTTTCATTGTGATCTGGATTGCTTGTATCATTTTGCTTAGAATTGATGAAAGCAGATAGCTCGTTCTCTATAGGAACAATATCTGTCCGGCAAATACCAGATACCAAGGAAGTCAATAGATCAGCATATTCCTGTTTGCTTTTATCTGGCAGGTAGGTTGGAGAGCCTAATGTCAGGACGGTTCCCTTTTCATTACACAGGACTGAAAAACCGTTGTTTTCTGGTTTTATAAGTGTAAGATCTGTTAGAGGCAGACGCTGGTCTTTTTTCTTATCATATTCAATTAACTTCCTTGTCGTAAGTACAGTTCCCTTTTGGCATCCGCCCAACAGCGTTTGGTCAATAAAAAGCAAGCCGATTCCATCTTCGGGAGTGAATGCAGGCGCTTTATTTTTTTTATTTCCAGCAAAATCATAGAAATGAACTTTGTTTTTCAATGGTTGGTATAAAGGCTGTTTTATGATTATTTCCTGAAAGCATTTCAGAAAAGTTTCCGGATTGGAAAGCTGTTGTATAATTTCCTGTTTGTACAGATAAGGTTTCCATAACTCGCTCAGCCGTTTGGGTATCTGTATGGTAAAAGCTTCTTTTTCAAGATATTCGATGCTGTTGATTTCTGCTTCATAGGAGGCGCGACAATTTTCATCAAGGAGATTGACAGCATCCCAATCGAATTGTTCGCATTGTGTATAAAATGTCTCTATATCTTTTTCGATATTTCTGGCAATTTCCCTTGTTTCGTATTCAATTCCTTCTACAGTTCTAAGTGCCTGGTCGATTTTCTGCCACTTTGCGTCAAAAATGGATAAGTAGGAATCTGCTGTAATGCCATACTCTGCGCATTTTTGAAGTACAGCTTCCTTTTCTGTTAGCAAGGCGTCTTCTGTTTCGTAATTCTTCTGCTCGATGTCACCGAATATCTTTTTAATCTGGGCTGTTTTTAATGGTTTTAAGTCATATCCGAAAAATATGCCCATTTGCTCAATGCTGCAATCTGCATCTCCGTAGGTTATAATGGCGTATTGCAGCAGTTCTTTATTCTGCGGAGTGTATGTGAGCGCCTGGATGATTGCGCTGCACATTTTGTTTTCTGGTATTTTATTTTGCAGAATATTATTAGTTAATGACTGTGCTTGTGAAGCCTCGCTTTTAGAAATTGTTTCATATGCAATATCAGTGTTTGCAGTAATAATTTCCATTACCTTATCGCAAATTTGGTATACTGCAAGAAAAATACCGTTCATTAGGCAGTTTTTTACGCTTTGGTCGCGGTATAAGGCAGATTGCTTTACGGTTGAACATATCTCAGAACCAGTGTTTCCAACGGAATTAAACAGGGAATGCCCGATGCCTGTTGCCATATTCATAGCGCCTGATTTAATACTTGCCGAAATGGCGCCGCTAATCCCATATCCATAGCCGGTGAATCTGGCGCGGTTGTTTTTACGCATTTTCCTGTACTCTACAGCTTCTATTTGCGCATCAATGATTTCTTCATATTGATCGCAAACATTTTCAAAAACTGTGCCAAAATACTCAGTAAAATATTCAGTGCATTGGCTTAAAAGCCCTTCATAATCAATGGTATATATGTCGTTCTGCTGTATGTAATCTACAGAATCCTTTACTGCTTCCATAAAGATGTCGGCTGCGTCTTGTTCTAACTTTTGGACAACATTGCTTATATTTCCAAGCCGGGCATACTGGCTGCTTAATTGTTGGCGAGCATTTTCCGCGATATTACGGTATTTCATTGTAATTAGGAAGTAATTAACCCTTGCAGTTGAAAACGTGATTTTATTTCCTAAAATCTGAAATTCTTTCATAACCTGTCTCCTTATCGTTAAAGTTAATGCGAGCGGTAGTGTGAAATAACGAAAACGTTATTAATACGGCTTTCTATAAGTTAATAGTATTTGTCGTATAAATTATACGATAATCCACATTAAATTTCAATAAAAATTCAAATTATAATGAGAACCAAAGTGTTTAGGGAGGCGATAGAATGATTGATATTCTTGAACGAATAGAGAAATTACAGGAATCACGCGGCTGGACGGAATACCAGTTGGCATTAAGGGCTGAAATCCCTCAGTCTACAATTTCTTCCTGGCGCCGAAAGAAAATGTTGCCATCGCTTTTGTCTTTGGAAAAAATATGTAATGCTTTTGATATGACAATGGCTCAATTTCTTGCAGAAGACAGCGCAATGGCAGAAATCACCCCTGACCAGCGAAAACTGCTGGACAGGTGGGAACTGCTTTCTGCCGTACAGAAAAAGGCGTTTCTGGAATTGATGGAATCCGTAAACTGCCGTTAAAGCTGCTAACGCAGCATTTTTTCACGGTCTTCTGCTCCTTGTAAGTATGCAAGCTGTACCAGGCATTCTTGAAATTCGCTGTTTGACACGAACAGCTCCCTGTTCAGCATCAGGTATTCATCACCCATGTTTCGCATAGCTGATTCTGCCCTGCCCATAAGCTCCATCATTTGTGTATAAAGATTCTTGCAGTGTTCATTTTTTCCTAATGCATGAGTAAGAAACGTATCTGCGTACTTTAAATTAAAGTATTCTTCCATAAATATTTTGTCCATTTCAATCCTCCATATAATTATATTCTAAGGATGAAAAGAAGTATTTTGCCTTTCATCCTTTTTCTGCGACCAGTGTATGTCACGATTTTTAGATTAAGCGGCTTTCTAACTGGCGGCATAGACTTATACTAATAATTAATATATATTTTAATTATATCTTAGGAAGATTTAATATTTTTTGCGATCATACGCTATGTTGCTGAGAAAAATTATAAAAACATTCTTTAGGTTTTTAATATACAAAATTTTGAATGAAAAGAATGAAAATATTAAGAGGGTCTTTAAAAATAACAAGGAGTTTTACTGGCTAGAAAGTGAATTGGCATATACAGGCATAAAACGTATGCTGTTTTGTGCCTGTATACGAATGTTTCAGTTTGGAGAGTATGACCTTGACAGCATAAAAGGAATTTATGTTATAAATTTTCCGCTAAGTATGCGGGATACATTTTTCTTGAAGAACAGAAAGATTTCTAATCTGCTGTAATGCATAATCTTGAAATTCTGGACGCAAAGCTTTAAATATATTCAAGGCTTCTTCAAATTTTCCGGTTTCTTCTAATGTTTCGACAAACATTTCGCCTTCTCCCGTTTGCAGCCATTGCTCGTTTACTTTGTAAAGCTCACACATATGGCGCAGGAGCAGGTCTTTTGGTTGGACACGCCCATATTCTATATTGCTTATTACGTCACGACTAACGCCTAGTTTTTCGCCAAATTCTTTTTGAGAAAGATGGAGTGCTTCGCGGACATCTTTTACTCTGACAGACACGGGTTTTCCTCCTTCATCCTTAAGATTATTTTATATTACAATACAAGATACACGTTGTCAACACAAAAATGATTCACGGGAAGTGTTGACAACTCTTTCTCGCTATGCTATATTGTGTTGCAAACACACAAAGGAAATGGAGGGGTGTGGTTATGACGCGTGATAATGAAATGGCAAAAAAAGTAGCAGAATTAAATACTCTTTTTTTGATGTTAAATGAAAAAGGGCAGGATAACGCTCTTAATATTTTACGGGCGCTGGAATTTGCACAGTCTGTTATGAGTGAACCAGACCGTATGCTTTCTCAGCAAGCTGTCAGCCAGAATAGAAAAAGAAATGTGTAATACATAAACTGACAAATGCGACTGTAAGGAAAGGAAGGTGCAACATGTATCAAATGTATGAGATAGAAACTCAAAACGAAGGATTTGACTGGCATATGTACGCAAAAAGTTATGATGATGCCCATGAAATGGTTCTTTCCTTCAATGCGCATATAACAAAGGAGTGTAGAGATTTCGCAAGCGCGATCCGTTATCCGTCCATAGCCCCGGCATTGAAATCAAGCATTGAAAGTATCAGTGAAAAAGAAGCAATTGAAAGATTTTTTGCAAGATTTACCAGTCCGTTTCTTAAAAAGACAGGGAAACAGGGAGGGTACGCCTTAGATTACAGGCAGTGCAGTTTCAGAAAGAAGGCACAAATGCCATATTGTATGATGCTCAGCTATTTAGATACGGTTCTGGATCATGACTTTTTTGATTCGTATGAAGTAAATCATGTATTTGCTGAGGGCAGCAGGATTGCTTTGCCGGGACATAACGTACCTGGTGAAGTATCTTTTGGAATGGACAAAAGGTATGAATATGGAAATGAGGCTTTGCTGGCAGTTGCAAAAAAGGGGCTGGGTTTTCCAATAGAATACAATGGAGAAAGCGATTGTGGTAAAGAAGATGTTTTTACATTGTCTTTCAGCAATGCGGCACAGTTTTGCCAGTTCTTAAATTACCTACCTTTTGTGAATATTTACAGTGTTTTATGCAGGCAGGGAGTATGAAGCGTGGCTAGAAAATACAGGATAAACGGGGAGGCTCAGAGATGTGGATATTGTTTGTCGTTGGTATAATGGTAATATTTCTTTTATGGTGTAAACTGCCAGTAACAGGTAAAGCGTTGGCGGCAATGTTTTTGCTATTGGCAACGCCCTTTACAGAATATATGTCTTTTGCATTGCTCGTTATTTTGCTGATCTTAAATTCTATATTTGGGAAATATTTCTAATCATAAAAAAGTGGAAGATTATCGACATATTTTGCGATTTACCGCGCTTTAATGCACATATAATTGCTATTAATAATCTATCAGAAGCTTGATTTTGGATATCAGCGGAATAGTAAAAATGGGAAAAGAAAACTGCCCCGTAGAGGCAGGTATAAGTGTGCAGTGAAGCACAAAAATCTTATAGAATTTTAGATGCGGCTATAGGAGAAAGGTTCGCATTAATGTGGAAGGCATGAAAAGATGCTTTTATAGGCACTCCTTGAAGAAATGGGTGCAAATATGAATGGATGCCAATAGACTGGCGCCATAGGGAAGCAAAACGAGAATAAAAAATTGGAAAGGTGGAGGTAAGAAGGGAATTTGTAAATGTATGACTGAAATAGTCCAAGAGAATATGGCTTGATGCTAGAATAAGAATGAAATGCAGGTATAGGTAGTACAGAAAACGATATAAAAGAGGCGGTGAACAGGGCAGTACAGAAAACGAAATAAAAAAGGCAGGTGAATAAGGTAGTATTAGGAAACGAAATAAAAAGTTCGGATAAAAGAAGAGGTTTGATAAAAAGGCATAAAAACTGTGTCTTTATGCCTTTTGTATAATATTAAGGTGCAAGAATGGTGATGATGATATGAATAATTATTTTTTTCATAGATTTGTACTCCTTTGATTTTTTATGTAATTAGCTTTTGGAAAATTATGTTCAGGCGTCGTTATGCAGCAGGGAGTAGCTTATGCTCTTGTCTGCTGTAATAATACACGTTGTTTGTCAATATTTCTTCACAAGACAATACAGAGTGGTTTATTTTTGTGACGATTTCTTTCAGGTTGTTCGCCTGGCATTGATCGAAGCTTTCGGCAGGAATGGCAATGGTTTCATGCACAGAACTCGGAAGGATATAGTGTCGCCCAGCAAACTAAAGTTCCTATCTCCCGCACAAAAACATCGAATTAA
>ERZ778516.741-NODE-741-length-26709-cov-12.154874_pt1 | contig 26709 bp, 24 predicted proteins | sample MGYA00510342_ERZ778516 | MGnify/ENA primary metagenome ERZ778516 (study PRJEB29527, sample SAMN07138961) | mouse gut metagenome | material: feces | host: mouse | place: China:Nanjing | collected 2016-01-25 ... | reverse complement strand
CGCGCATCCTTGCGGAGCATTTTGCTTTATAGGACGCAATTTCCTATAAAGCAAAGAAAGCACCAGCTCCGGCAATACCCAGAAAGGAGGACCGCCATGTCATTTCCAATATGGAACACTGATACTTATACCACCGATTTCATTTATTCCCTCCCGGAAGGCAAACGGGCAGAACTGATTGACGGGCAGGTTTACTATATGGCTCCGCCTACCCGTATCCATCAGGAAATCATTTCTGAATTACACTATAAAATACGCAGTTATTTTGAATCACACAAAGGTTCCTGCCGGGTCTATCCCGCCCCATTTGCTGTATTCCTTAACCAGGATAACAGGAACTATGTAGAACCGGATATTTCTGTTATCTGCGATCCCCGGAAGCTGGATGATAAGGGCTGCAATGGCGCGCCGGACTGGGTGCTTGAAATCGTATCCCCCAGCAGCAGGCGGACTGACTACCATGCCAAGCTGTTCAAATACCGCACGGCAGGCGTCCGGGAATACTGGATTGTAGACCCGGAAAAAGACCGCATCCTTGTCTATAATTTTGAAACGGAAGATACTTGGGATTACACGTTCCATGATACTGTCAAGTCTGGCATTTACGACGATTTCCAGATTGACTTTTCCTCTGTTGCAGCGCTGTTTAACCTGTGAACAACAAAGTGGGCAAGCCCACTTCAGCTTCCCCTCCCCCTCACTCATGAGGGGGCTTGGACACTTTGCTGCGCCGAGCACGGTCGCTTTAGCGACATAGTTCCCCTCGTGCGAGCGCGCATCCTTGCGGAGCATTTTGCTTTATAGGACGCAATTTCCTATAAAGCAAAGAAAGCACCAGCTCCGGCAATACCCAGAAAGGAGGACCGCCATGTCATTTCCAATATGGAACACTGATACTTATACCACCGATTTCATTTATTCCCTCCCGGAAGGCAAACGGGCAGAACTGATTGACGGGCAGGTTTACTATATGGCTCCGCCTACCCGTATCCATCAGGAAATCATTTCTGAATTACACTATAAAATACGCAGTTATTTTGAATCACACAAAGGTTCCTGCCGGGTCTATCCCGCCCCATTTGCTGTATTCCTTAACCAGGATAACAGGAACTATGTAGAACCGGATATTTCCGTTATCTGCGATCCCCAGAAGCTGGATGATAAGGGCTGCAACGGCGCGCCGGACTGGGTAATTGAAGTGGTTTCTCCCGGGTCAAAGCATATGGATTACGGCATAAAGCTGTATAAATACCGCACTGCCGGGATACGGGAATATTGGGTGATAAACCCAATGACTAAGACTGTCAATGTTTATGACTGGGAGCATAGGGACGAAAACACGAACCAATACGCCTTCCATGAGGAAATCCCCTCCTGCATTTACAGTGATTTTTCCATAGGGCTGGATGCGTTGCTTCCATAACGCTCTAGAGCGTGTTTGAAAATTGCTTTCTGCAAGATTTTGTCCCAGTTTGCATCAGGTTTTATGCTGGATTTGGGAGGTGTAGTGGGCTACATTGACGAAATTCAGCATAAAATCCGGTGTAAAATGGGGCGGAAAATTGTGGGAATGAATTTTCAAACACGCTCTAGTATGGCTGGATACATGTTCCGAAAGACTTTTGGCTTATAGAAAGACCGGGGCTGCTGCAAAAATTCTTGTTTTGCAGCAGCCCCTTCCGTTACAGCCATATTTTTTCTTTCGATTATGCTTTTGAGAACTGGTCTTTCCCTACAAAGCACAGCGGACATTCAAAATCAGCCGGTACATCTTCCCATTTTGTCCCCGGCGCAATCCCGCCTTCCGGGTATCCCTGTTCCTCGTCGTACTCCCATCCGCAAACGTCACATATGTATTTCATGCTGTTCTCCTCTCTGGCTTTCCTTTGCCTTATGCTGCTGAATTAATTTCCTACTTATTATGCCATTATTCTCCATAAAATTCAAGGGATTTTACAGAAAACTCAGGACAAACGCATGAATGAACAATTTGTTAATAATGGGTTCTGAGCGCTTTTATTTCCAAAATATAATTGAATTATTTTGAAAAATAATTTAAAATCAGATTAAAATAATCTAAAATCTTAAAGAAGTTCATAATTTATTCATTCATGCGTTTGTCCTGCAGAAAACTTACGCTGTATCACTCATATCCCCAGTAATTCCGGCAGCCCCGCCAGATACTTGCCAAAAGCACCAAAGCCGCAACGGCTGGGATATACCAAAGCCAGCGGGAAGGGATGCCAGCCAGCTCTTTATGGGGCAGGTACAGCGGCATGGAAAAACAAAAGATCCGCAGCGCATCCATTACGGCCCAGCCCCAGGGCAGTTCCGCCACGCCAAAATCCAAAAGCATCCGGAACACCACCTGGTTGCCCACATAAGGCAGGAAATACAGCGCCATCCCCGCTGTCACAGCAGTTGCCGGACGGCTGCATTTGGAAGATAAAAACAGGGTGATGGCTATGTCCAAAAGGACGGACACCAGCCCCAGCAGGAATTGGAGGGACAGTAAAAACGCCACGCTCCACGTTCCATGCCCTGCAAACAGGAAGGAATGCACCATCATTCCTGCACTTGCCCCCAGCCCATCCCAGCCATACAGGATGCCCATCAGCCCTAACATAAGGGCGCACAGGCATAAATATGCCAGAACGCCAATTCCCATGGCTGCTTCTACCTTCCTCCAGATGCCTGTGGATTTCCCATGGCAGCTGGACAATAAGATCCCCGTAGTTTCCCTGCTGTATTCCTCGGAAAACACTGGGGCTACCATAAGGACCAGCCACACATGGAGAGAAACCAACGCAATATACCACACATCCTGCATTTTTTCCCAGCCTTTGGTATAGCCAAACCAAAAATTCCCCTCCACATATCTTTTCCCATAATTTTCCCAGTCATCCCCTGTAAAATAACCGGCAGGACGCTGCCCCGTCTGCAAAAAATCCGTCATGGCATCCGTCACAAACTGGCTGCTGAAATTCCCTTCCCGGGTCTGGAACCCCTCCTCCATATAGCCGGAAAAGCCAAACCGCCCCACAATGTCTTCTGCCTTTTCCATAGTAAACGGGCCTTCGTACCCTTTTGCTATCTGGCGGTCAGCCCTGATGGCTTCCAGCCCATGGTACACCTCCCCATCCAGCTCCGTCCTTGTCCCATCTGCTTCCTGCCACAGCACCAGCAGGAAAAACCCCAGCATCACAAAAAAAGCAATATTCATCACTGGGCGGGCAGTAATTTTATAAAGTTCCATTTTCAGCAACCTCATACCCCTCTGCCCCCTTCCATTGTCTGATATAAATACACATCCTCCAGGTTTGGGGAAACGGGAACGGCATCCTCGGCAGGCCTGCCTTCCGACACAATCCGTATGCACACCCTCCCATCCTCAAGCTGCTTCATGCTGCTGGCCCCAACCCTGCGGTTTAAGCTTTCTGCCTGCCCCGGCGGCACAGTACATTCCCATACCTTCCCTTCCGCTGATTCCAAAATCTCCTGCAGGCTCCCTGCTTCTGCAAGCCTGCCTGCCTTTACTATAAGGATTTCATCTGCCAAAGATTCAATATCGGCCACAATATGGGAAGAAAGCAGCACAATCCTCCCCCGCCCCAATGAACTGAGCAAATTCCGGAACCGGATGCGTTCTTTCGGGTCCAGCCCAGAAGTTGGCTCATCTAAAATCAGGATTTCCGGGTCATTTAGCAGGGACTGGGCAATCCCAAGCCGCCGCACCATCCCGCCGGAAAGAGTCTTGATTTTTGCCGACTGCACGCCTGACAGGCCTGTGTCCCCTAATAGCTGTTCTATCCTCCCTTTTACAAGTTCCGGCGGCACCGCCTTTAATTCCGCCAAATATTCCATATAACGCCAAACCGTGAAATTGGGGTAATAGCCGAATTTCTGGGGAAGGTATCCCAGCTTCATCCGGTAGGCGCCGCCCAGTTTGCCAATTTCGCATTGGTTGCAGAGGATTTGCCCTGCGGTGGGTTTCAGCACCCCGGCTGCCATCCGCAAAAGGGTGGTCTTGCCAGCCCCATTTTCCCCCAACAGCCCATAAACGCCTGTGCGGAAGGTATATTCCAGACGGTCTACTACCATTTTCTGCTTGTACTGCTTGCTTACACGGTCCAGCTTTAATTCCAGCATATGCTTTCTCCTTCCTCCAATTCCTGGTATGCCCCGGCAATTTCTTTTCCCAAAAACAAGGCGGCCGCGGCCAATATGCACACCCAAATCCCCAAATAAGACGCCTGGTACCAGGCAGGGTATTGCATGGGCAGCAGGGAAACCCCGCTTGCTGACAGCGCCGCAGCCATTTGCAGGTATCCTTTTTTCTGGCTCCTGAACATGGTAAAGACCAAAAGCTGCAGCCCATTGGAAAGCACAAAGGGCACCAGCAGGTACACCAGCACCCGCAGTATGCCATAAGTAGTGTTCCCTGCAATTACAGCTACCATGGACGTAAGGGCCAGAATATCCATGCAGCCAAAGCATACCATTTTTGCACACCATACCTGCCTGACGTTCAGGTAACAGGACTGCTCCAGCTCTGCCATGCCATAGTCCCTGCTGCGGCTTAATTCCAGCATCAGGAATACCCCCATATAGGCGGCCGCCGCGGAACCTGTCCCCAGATAAGCCAGGATTTCTTCCCCCTGCACCTGGAACTGCCAAAACAGCGCCAGCAGGAACATCAGGCATGCCATCTGCCCGCCTATGCAAAAGCAGGAAATATACCGGATCTGCCTGTGGAAAACCTCCACGGCTGTAGGGCAGTACAGATACCGCTTTTCCTCCACGGCTTCTGCGATTTTCCCTAAAATTTGCCGCTTCTGGACGGGATCTATGGGGATTTCCTCCAAAACATATTTTTCTTTTCGCAGCCGGTTCCCCACAGGCACATGTTCCATAAAATTGCCTTTCCCTTTTTTTCCCTTTTTTTCCATGTTCACCTCCTGGTTCTCCCACAATCCTTCAAGCTCCTTGTTCCTCCATGCTTTTCCTTAGCTTCCTGGTCCCCTGCCGTACCCTGGACTTCACCGTCCCGATCCCCACCCCTGTTATCCGGGCAATTTCCCGGTATTTGAACCCATAGCCATAGTATAGGACTATAGCCTCCCGCTGCATCTGGGGAAGATGTTCCGTCATCTGTTCCACCGTAACCAAAAATTCTTCCTGCTGGCTCCTGGCCTGCTGGGAAACCGCAAAAGCCCCATCTTCCTGCGCCTTTTGCCGGAAGCTTTCTTCTTTCTCCTGCCTGCGCTGGCAGCCCCTGAAATAATCCATGCAGACATTCCTTGCAATGGTAAGCAGGTATCCCTTCAAGTTCCGGTAACGGAACTGTTCCACAGAGCGGATAAAATGCAGGAAGGTTTCCTGTGCCAAATCGCCTGCGTCCTGGCAGCTCCCAGTCTGATAGCAGCAGAAACGGTAAATATCATCATAATACTTTTCTGCAATATCATTCAGATATTCTTTTTTCCCTCTTTGGATTTCCCGGATTAATTCTCTGTCGTTCATATCAGGGCGCTCCTTTGCTGCGGCACGTTCTATCTTATATAACGTATCTTTTTTCGGAAAAGTTTTATGGAATTAAATTTTTTTCTTTCTGGGAAAATTTTGAATTTAAGATGGGGCTGCCGCATATATACGAGATATCGGATAGAAGAATGACTAAAACTAACGATATCCTGTATCATTTTTCTTAATGCGGCAGCCCCTTTTTATCTGATAAGATTAGGGTATAACAGGGCGCCATGCGCCCGCTTAAGACGCCTCTGCTTCCATCTGCCCGGGCCTTGCCGAACGGAACTGGCACCAGAGGGATACCAAAGCGCTGATAATCAGCACCATATAAAAATTCAGCCCCCGCGTCACGCACATAGACGCTGTCAGGAAAGCCCCCGGAAATACCATGGAAAACGCTGTTTTGTACATCATTTCCGTAATCCCCTGCGCCCCGGGCAAAGGCAGCATATCCACTGCAATATAAATAGCTGCCTGAAGGCTCATTACCGTAAATGCACTGGTTCCTGCCAGCCCAAGCCCCCGGTAAATCAGCCATGTAAGGAAAAACACGCTGCACCGCTGCAGCACAGTAAACCCAATAACAACGGCAATCTTGCCTTTATTTTTCAGGAAGAACAGCACGGCTTCATGGTACTGGTCTGCCATGTCAATTAATTTATCCGTCCGCTCACGGGAGGATTTCAGCAGGCGGAACTTTTTCAAAACCTTTTCACCGCCAACCACAAGCCCCTTGAAGCACCTCGGGCTTACCATAATGAAAAGCAGGATTACCACCAAAGCCGTATTCAGAAACAGCCCCAGATAATACAGGTACAAGTAATTCTTCAGGTAGGCAGCAAGGGCCCCATGGCAGAATACCAGGATGCCTGCCCCCATTACCACAAGGACAAACTTGTAAATCACCGCCACTGTCATAAGCACCACCGTGCTGTCTGAAACCTTATGCCCTTCCTTCTGCATATAATAAAGCTGCATTGGCTGCCCGCCGGTAGCAGATGGGGTAATGCCGGAAAAGAAAAACCCTACAAAGGAATACTTTATGCAGGTCGCCATACCCGTCCGGTAGCTTAACGACCGCAGGAGGTAGCAAATCATCATCCCTTCCGCAGATACAAAAAAGATTGCCGTTGCCGCCGCACCGCACAGGTATGCGGGATGCAGCTTCCCCATGGCCGCAAACACCGCCGCCATATCGTTCCCCTTAAAAATTGCACTGACTGTCAAAGCCGCCAATATCAATAAAACGCCTGCACTAATCAAATTTTTCCGATTCATAAATCACACTGCTCCATTCATTACATAGGGTAATTTCCGCATTGCCTGCCGGAATATGCCAGGGCCTCCCAATCCTTACGTTGCCCCATTCATCACATAAGACAGCTTGCGCATTGCCTGCCGGAATATATTGGGACGTTTTGCAGGGTAGCGCATACAGCTTTTGTTAAATTCCTGCAGCGTCCCTTCAAATACCACACTGGTATTTTCCAGTTCATAAAAATCCCTTGGCGTCACCAGTGAAAAATGCTTGCCAAAAAGCCCCATCCCATTTTTTTCCAAAATATCTGCCACAAAGGAAGAACAGGTATAGTGGTTCCTCTGGTAAAAAGGTATATTACATAATAACATGGGAAGCCCAATGATACAATAATGATAATGAAATCTTTTGGAAAAACATTCCTGCAGCTGCCTGGAAATGTTCTCTTTCTGCTCTTTGGTGCATTCTATGCTCATTACCTTATATTTTGCCGTAGGGAAAACCTGCTCTATTTTCTGGGCGTCTTCTTTCTCAAACCCTGCCAGAATAGGGACGGCCGGGTTCCTCCGCCCAACGCTGTATGCCTCGTTCAGTTCCTCGTCCATGGAAAGTACCACATGTATGTAATCAATGCCAATCACCCTTCGTATGACAGATGCAAAAAATCCCGGTGTGTCTACCAATGCTAAATATAATTTTTCCATACTTTCAGCCTCTTTTCTCCTGTAAAAAATATTTAATTAAACTGGTACAATTTCCGTGCCGCCCGATACCCTGCCAGCGTAATCCCTGCCCCAAGCTTCCCTGGCAGGAACGTAAACCCGCTTAAGGTCCTAAACCGGAGGGTATGGTACAGCTCTGGGTCGTGGTTTTTCACATAATTCCAAAGCATTTCCCGCTTCTCCCACGCCTCCGGCGTCCCTATCAGCAGGAGATGGATGGAAGAAATCGCCATCATAATGGAAATGTTCCGGGTAAGGTAGCCCGCCAGTTTTGGGTGCTGCGCCCTTACTTTCTTCAGGTCTGCACAGCAGGAAACCAGCTTTGTCACACGGATTTGCTGGTCAATCCGCTTCATCAGCACCTGCTCATTGACGGATTGGTCCTCCCTGCCCAGAAAATAATGGTACATATCCAGGTTCAGGTAGCACAATGTCTTAACATAAGGCAGCGGCTGGTTGGCAAAAATATTGTCCACGTAAAATGTATGCTTCGGCAGCTTCACCCCGGACCTGCGCAAAACCTCCGTCCTGAAAAACAGGGAATGCATCACCAGATACTGGGACGGCCCAAAACGCCTGATGTCGTCCCACCCGCAGACTTCATTTTCCTTTAACACGTTTTTATAACCCATCCGCTTGGTTTTATTTTCATAAAGATGGTCGTAAATATAATTACAGATCACCAAATCTACTACTGTACCGCTTTTTTCCCATTTCCTGATATTCCGTATCAGCTTCTGCAATTCATCCTCGTCCAGCCAGTCGTCGGAATCCACCACCTTAAAATACCTGCCTGTGGCAAGGGCAAGCCCTGCATTGACGCCAGCGCCATGCCCGCCGTTTTCCTGATGCACCACCCGTACCACTTCCGGGTAATTCCTTGCATAATTGTCCGCAATCTCCCCAGTACCGTCCGTAGAGCCGTCGTCCACAATAATGATCTCCACGTATTCATCCCCGGCAAGAAGGCTGTCAATGCAGCGTTCCATATAATCCTCAGAATTATAACAAGGTACTGTAAATGTAATATCTCTCATAATGTCCTCTCCTGCTGTTTTCTCTGTCCTATACTATTTAACGAAAATTTTCTTGATATTTCTTCATAAAAATTCTTAATATTTTTTTAATATCCAACAACACCTCCCAGGCCAGAGGTATTTTTACAGTAACTATCCTAACTTATTTTCCTTAAGTTTGCATTGTCTTTACCTTACACTTATCTTACAATTATGTTAGGATGTGCCTGAACGCCATTTTGCAGAATGCAATTTTCAGGCACGCTCTGGGATTTTGGGAAAAGTTGGGAAATATTCCCTTTAGAAGATTAGAACGGGTGCATCGCACCCTTTTGACACCCTAATCTTTAGAACTTAGAAAAACAGAATAGAAAACTACAAGTTGGAAAGGCTCTGCGCATCCTTATAGGAAAGACACTTTCGCGTGGCAAGTGCCTTTCCTATTCAGATAAAAAACTAACACTCCCCTGGCACTTCGGCAGGGACAGGCATACGGTATTTTTTCCAAAAACGGCCTGCCGCACACACAAGGTAATATACGCCAACTGCCTTTACGGTTTCCATCAGCGGGATCGCCGCGCACAAATAATCATATACCTTCCGGTCCGGTAAAAAGTTACAGAACCATGTCACCGCTGCAATCAGCAGCAGGCAGCTTCCTGCCAGCCCCAAAACCACCAGCAGGGTATCCCCCTGCCTTCCCGCTTTTTCGTGCCGCACCAGCTTTGCCAGGACCTGCAGCAGAAGGACGCCGCACCCAGCAAGGCCTGCCCAGAAAAACGCAAAGCCTGTTTTTTGGTAAAGGCGGACAATCTTATTCTCAATCTTTACAATCAGCTCATCCCCTTTGTAATAATTGCCATTTGTCCCACCCCACCGGAAATGCGTCATAGTGATATTTGACATCAATGCAAGGTTGTCGCTCAGCCCCCTTGCTTCCTGGGAAGTTGTGGCATTTTCCTGATAGGCTGCCAGAAGCTTTAACGCCCCGGGGAACCGGCCCTTATAGTAATCCGCCAGTTCTTCTGCCGTAAAGCCCCGGGCAGTGGAGGACATGTAAACTCTCCCTTCCCACCGCTTCAGTGCCCCGCTTTCAAATGCCTGTTCCAATTCCTCATGGATTTTCCGGTAACAGGAATCCACATAGGCGCCCCCTGATCCATAAGCCCCAGACAGTTCCACTGCACCCCGGAAAGCCCAAATATAGAAATCCCCGGGCGCCTCGTTTTCCCCACACCAGGCATTCCAGCTTTGCTCCACATAAGGCATCAGGCCTTCCAATGTTTTGCTGTGTTTTGCCGCCGTATGGACCATATTCCGCGTTACCCACACCCCCAGGTCCCTGTATCCTTTTCCGTCATCCACCTGGAGCAGGTCGGACATTACCTCCTTGCAGTAAGTCCCGCTCCGGTCGGTAATGGCATATTCCCCATAGCAGTGGTAATTGAGCATTTTGTACCCCACTGTCACGCATCCCAATGCCAGCAGCGGAGCCAGCGCCGCCGCGAACCGAAAGCCCTTATGGGTATGCCTGCTTTTCCACAGACCCGCCACAGTACATGCAGTCCCAACGCACACAAAAGGCAGGATCCACACGGAATCCTCCTTGAGGTAATAAAAAATGGGCAGGGAAATGCACCCCAGCAGTGACCACAAAAATGCTTCCCTTTTGCAGTCCCTGTTCCTTGCCGCAAACTGCCCGATGACGGCCCCAAGGGCCAGCAGGGTGAAAATCACAATGTACCCGCCCCGGTACACCTTCTGCACATTCTCCTCATGGAACATCCCCGGGGAGTACAGCAGGAACAGATACAGAGCCGCCGCAAGCTTCCTGCTCCCCGACAGACGGCATATTGCCAGGGAAAACAAGAACGCCGCCAGAATATAGCCAACCGCCATAGAAACGGGATAAGAAATGCCCAGCACATAATTCATTGCCAAAAGCAATGCCGGGGCAGCCGTTTTCAGCAGTACCAACGCCGAAAAATCCCCCAGCCACTTCCCTTCCAGTATGTGGGCGGCATATTGGATATAGAGAAAATCGTCCATTGCAGCGTCTGCCTGCAGGTAAACCGGGGTCTTAATTCCCAGATAAAACCGCACCGCCGTCAGGAACGCCACGGCCGCCACTGGAAGGATTTTCCGAAAATCTGTCTTTTTTTCTTTTACCATAATTTCCCCCTTTTTCAGGCAATCCTGCCTAATATTTTTCCTGTACAGCAGCCCTTTCACTGTTCCCTGCCAGGGAGGGGCAACTGTTTTCCCGCCCAGCCCATTCTTTTTTCTTTCCTTCCATAACCCTCTGCAGTTCCATTTCAAAGTCCTGCCGGTTCTTCTGCACCATCGTCTGCAGCGTCATCCCGGAAAAGAAAGACTGGATAGCCGCCAGCATGGTAAACCCGCACATAATCAGCGTTGGGAAATTCGGCACATACCCGGTTTTCAGGTATGTATCCAAAATTGGCAGGAAAAAAACCAGGGATACCAGGGAAAGCGCCAAGGCAATGCCCCCGAAAAACCCCATGGGCTTATAAATACGGAACAGGCGCACAATGGTACGGATTACCTTAAGCCCATCGGAATATGTATTCAGCTTCGATTCGCTCCCCTGAGGCCTGTCCCGGTATTTTATCACGAAATTTTCCACGGACATATTTTTTTCCACTGCATGGATGCTCATTTCCGTTTCAATTTCAAAGCCCTTGGACAGCACAGGGAATGTTTTGACAAATTCATAGCTGAATGCCCGGTAGCCTGTCATAATATCCTTAATGTCGTTGTGGAACAGGACATTGATGCTCTTTCGCACAAACATATTCCCAAAATTGTGGAACGGCCTTTTATTTTCCGTAAAATAGTCCGAAGAAAGCCTGTCCCCCACTACCATATCCACCTTTTTTTCCAATACCATATTTGCCATCTCCCGGGCGTCCTCCGCCGGATAGGTATCGTCCCCGTCCGCCATAATGTAACATTCTGCGTCGATTTCCCGGAACATCCTGCGGATGACGTTCCCCTTCCCCTGGCGGAACTCCTGGCGCACCACGGCTCCGGCACGCGCTGCAATCCTGCCTGTGCCGTCTGTGGAATTATTGTCGTATACATATACCGTGGCTTCCGGCAGGACACGCCTGAAATCTTCCACCACCTTCTCTATCGTCCTGCTCTCATTATAGCAGGGAATTAAAACTGCTATTTTATCCATTGTAGTTTTCCCTTCCTTTTATATGTAATGGTGGATCACATCCAGCACGGTGATCCCATGCAGCATCAGCAGGAGCATGTAGAAATAACTTCCATACACCTGATAAATTTTCGCTTCTCCCTGTTTCTGCTCCCGGAAATGGAACCCGCATACCGCAGCCATGGCAAGGCAGGGGAGGATGGGGGTGAAATACCGCCCCTGCACCCCGGCTATCGTGTCGCTGGCGACTGCGGTCCACTGCACGTAAATGCTGGTGCAGATTAATGCCGACCCGCTTAGGAAAATAAAAATAAATACCATCCAGTCCTTCCTGCCCGCTTTCCATGCCATTTGCCTGCAATTGCATACCTCATAGACAAACATGACTAACAATCCCATCCATACAATCCCGGAAATTTCCACATTCAACGCCCCCAGTGACCTCCCAATCATACACTGGACCCAGTCAACGCCCCACATCCAGAGGGTCTTCATGACTACCACGCAGTAATTTGGCAAATCGCCAAGCACATATTTAACCTGTTCCCCGGAAGATACCCCCGGCATAAATTCAATCAGGTATCCCGCAGAAACCTTAAGCCAGATGAGGTTCATGGCAAAGGCTGCGCCCGGGATCCCAAACCGGAACAACATGGCCTGCTTTTTGCCTGTAAATTTCTCCCTTGGCAGCAGGAATACTAAAAGCAGCAGCACCACATATACGATTTTGCATAAGGCTATCACAATGCCCATCAGCCCCACCAAAACCATTTCTTTCTTCCCAATGGCTTCTTTCCTGCACCGGATCCGGAAGATATACGCCAAAAATGCCATGGAAAGGGCTATCGTAAACCCATCCGGCGCCAAAGACGCCATTTCCTGCATGCTCATGGGGAAAGCCATTACCAGGAACAGGATTTTTTTCCCAAAGGGCATCAGGTAAATTGCCCAAAGGCACAGCAGCATACTGGCCAGGAACCCCCCAAGCCTCCCGGCATAAAAAATTTTCACCACATTGCCCGTAAACATCCTTGCTATCCGGATCCCCACTGCCTGGGGCAAATAGCTGACGGGGGCGTAAAGGGCTGTGTTCCCATAATGCAGTTCTGCAATATCTTCCGTGTCTATCTCCGCGTTTGGGTTATGGTAATCCTGCAATGCCGCCGGGAGATAGTTCCCCCCTACGCCATCCTCCCCCATGTGCTGGGACGCCCATCCGCCGCAGGAAACTTCATAGGCACGGTAGAAATGGTTGGTTTCATCCGGCGCCATCCCCAACGGGCACATCCAGAAATACACCGCCCCAAGCGCAGCCAGGATTCCCGACATAAGCTTCTTTTCATCCACCTTATACAGGACGGCCAGCCCTACGGCTAAAAACAGGATGGCCGCCCCAAGCCGCACCCCATTCTTTAAGCCAACCTCCATATATGTCTGCTGCCAGCAGAGGGCATATCCCCCCAGCGGTTCCCCATTGGCAAAAATACTTCCATTGGGTTCCTCCGTAAGCCAGACGGACACGCCCAGCCCTTTCCCGGATTCCCCGGCAAGGCTGCTGGATGCGCCAGTTCCCTTCCCGGATTCCCCGGTAATGGACAGCTTATAAACGGCATCTTTTTTCAGTTCCCTTACCGTATGGAAAGGGAACCCACGGTATCCGCCGTCTTCCAATTCCCCCGCCGTAAAGTTCCAGCCTTCCAATGGCTCCCCATTTTCAGATAACTGGACATGCACCCTCCCGCTGCCTCCTGTATGTACCCCAAAACGTATGGATATTCCCATCAGCGTTTTTCCTTCTCCCCGAAATTCCTGTTCCACCGCCGCGCCGTCTTCCAAAAACACTTCCCGGGCCGGCCCTTTTTCCCCGCTTATCCCGATAAAGATATCCTTGGAATAGTTGTAAAAAAACAAGAGCATCACACACGACGCCAATACAAATATCATTGCCCCGAATTTATCCTGGAATTCCATGAAACGGCCTTTCCATTTTCTATTTTCCACTATCCCCAGTTTTTCCATAATTTTCATTTTTCCCTTCCCTTTCCAGCATTCACATTTCCCATTTTCCATCCAGCCAGCCTACTCTTTTTTCGTGGTTTTACCCGCTATACGGAATTTCCTGCCCAGCACCCTGTTCCCAATCCCATATTCTCCTAAAATTCGATATTACGTTAAAATTATACGATAAAAAACATTAATTTGCAACGATAAATTGAATATTATTAACGATAATAGGTATTTATAGTATGGAACAGGTGGTGATTTTATGATTGATGTTTTAAAAGAAATCCTATATTACAGACAGCAAAAAGGCTGGACAGAATACCAGCTTGCCGAAGAATCCGGTTTAACCCAGTCTACGATTTCCTCCTGGTACCGGAAAAATATGATTCCCTCCATCCCCTCCCTGGAAAAGGTATGCAACGCCTTTGGCATCACCCTTTCCCAGTTTTTCTCTACCGGGGATGAAAATTATTCCTTAACTTCACGCCAAAAAGAGCTGCTGAAAGAAGCAGGGCATTTGACAGACGAACAGCAGGCCGCCTTAATTGCATTTTTCAGGACTCTGTAATGCCCTTGCAGCGTCCCATGGGCCGGATGCCAGCCAACAGCAGCCCAGCGGGGCAATTTACTGCAAGCTGCTGCATCAGGGCAATTCCCCGGCACATTCTGCCATCAGCCGGACTGCATACCGGAACCCAAGCTCAAAGCCATATTCTTCTGCTGCCGAAGCTACCAAAAACGCTTTATCCCGGTAGCCCTCATACTCCCGGCGGGGGAGCCGCCGTTCTTCTTCCTCCAGCAACAGCAGGATTTCTTCCTTCATCTTCCTGCTGCCTGCATTTGGCGTGTCCATGGCCTGTACCAGATTGTTGTACAGTTCCCGAATCATCTTTCCACATCCTTTCGAAATAATGTGAGCAATCCCCCTTCCACTCCCCATATTATTTCTTTGACGTTATTTTATACTTCTTAGAAATATTTGTCAATAAGTATTCACGTCTTTGTGATATTTTATTGACAATGGAATCCCCTTTCTTTATGATGGAAAAGCGAAGCGGGCCTTACGGAACCAGACGGCTGCCCTAACACGTGCCTGAAAATTGCAGGGCTAAAATTTTCAAACACGCGCCAGCCTGGATACGCAAAGGACCGCCCAAATACCAGAAAAGGAGTGCTTGCCTTGAAAGACAGAATACGGACCATCCGGACAGGGCTGGGGCTGACGCAGAAAGAATTTGCCGCCAGGATCGGAACCAGCCAAAACGTCCTTGCCAACTATGAAACAGGGCGCAGAAACCCTTCCTCCTCCGTGATAAACAATATTTGCAAGACCTTCTGCGTCAGCGAATCCTGGCTGCGGGCCGGGGAAGGGGAAATGTCCGCCCCAATGGGCGCAGAGCAAAAAATTTTGTCATGGGTAAAAAGCATTTTTGCAGAAAAGGAAATGACGTTCCAGAAGCAGTTCCTGAATATGCTGGCAGAATTAGACGGCGCCAAATGGGAATTGCTGGAAGAAATGATGCAAAAAACAATGGGAGGCTTTCCAAACCAAAGCCTCCCCCAAGAAAAAACCACTGCTGCGGATGCCGAAGCAGCATATATAAAAAGTCGCTCAAAGAATGTGCCGAACACGGCTTCGCCTGTTTCGAATATTACCACAGGCGCCGGCAGCAGCGCTAACTGCAGGAAATTAATGAGTTAACGCTTGCCTGCTAAACGCCGCTCCCTTACTTGCGGTACATGCTCCTAAGCCGCTTTGCCCGGTATCCCGGCACAACCTGCGGCCATGAGCCTGCCCCAATCACCCCTAAATACCTGTCCGTATACTGGGACGCCCGGGAGGTATCCATATATTTGAATACGTCAAACGCCTGTTTCCCTTGGATGCCAAGCAGGTATCCCTGGGCTACCTCTACCGGGTCATCCTTATAGCTCCTTATAATAAATGCGTCAACCATAGGGTTGCAGGCTGCAATATAGTAGCTGTAGGCTAATGCCGCGGCCTGAAGCTCCTCCCCCTGGGCAGAGGAATAGCCCTGTTCGGAAAGGATAATCCGCACGGAAGAACCATACCTGTTCTTAATATAATCTGTCAGCACCTTTAAATTCTTCATGGTGATGGAAGGGGTACTATTGACGTTATTGGTAATCCCATAGCCGTTCCAGACCCTTGTATACGTCAGCGGGAAGGAATACGCATGGTATGCCAGGTTCCATTTCAGCCCCTTCTGGATTTTTTTCAGATAGACGGCAAAATTGTCCACCACCTGTTTTGCGCCGTAACGCCTGTTCCTGGACGGGCTCCAATAGTTATCCGTACAGATGAAAATATGGGCGTTGGACTGCTGGCTCCTGACTGCATAATACAGCGCACGGAAGGCATAGGCATACGTGGTAAAATATGCTTCGTCCGACATGCTGCCTGCATAATTCCAAGCCGCTGGATGGTTCACTTCATTTCCCAGTATCCAGTTGGACACATAGCAGTCCTTTTTGCCGAATATCATGCCAAGGTAGCAGAACATGGCTTCCATTTTTTCCCTTGACTGGTTGGAGTAAATATTCCAGCTATAGTACAGGGCACCAGGTTTCCGCGCCTGCAGGTTAATCATATCCGTATTCCCCGCGCTCCAGTCCAGCATTACCTGCATAGTCACTACAACCTTTTTCCGGTTGCACTCTGAAATAATCTGCTTGTAATAATCCATCGGGGTAAAATAATAAGTTTTCCCATTATATTGGTAGGGGACTGTCCCATTTTCAGCTACCATGGAAACGGTCAGGTTCAGGAAATACTGCTTGGCATTGCAGTCCGTAACTTCATTTACATCTGAGTAAAACTGGATGCCTTTCTTCGTTTTCCCGGGATTGTATTTTGCCTTGTTCCCTGCCGCCTTTTCCGGGTTTTTCACAAAAGACGTGCTGCTGAGCAGGTGGTATTTCCCATCTTTTTTCACGGCAATGCCAAACCTGGATGTGGCAAACCCCTGGTTATCTGTTGTTTTCAGGGTGAATGTAATGTTTTTCTTTTTGTAGGCCCTTGCTGCCGCCCGGTAAGGGGTTTTACGGATAGGGTCGACATACACCAAATAGTAGTAATCGTCCGCGCTGGCAATCCTGTTTTTCACTGTGGCTTTTACCTGCACGGTCTTTGTTTTAACCGCCTTGCATGTTTTGATTTTTGCCATGCCGGCCTTGGGCTTTCTGGTGCATTTTACCCATTTTGCGTAAAGGGTCAGGTTCCCGGTCTGCCCTGTCTTTACCTGGTCCACCCTTTTCTTGAATTTCTTGTCCTTATACCATCCGTCGAAATCATAGTTCTTTCTGGCAGGCTTTGGCAATGTAAATGTTTTCGTGCTCACCTTGTAGCTTTTCTTGGCGGTAAGGGGCAGCTTCCCTTTGTTGGTTTTGTAAGTGATTGTATAAGTGACGGCCTTCCATTTTGCATAAAGGGTAATCACCTGGTCCTTGGTTGTAGTGAGGTTTTTCACAGACGCTCCGTTTTTGTAAGTTTTCCCTTTGCCGTCCATTTGGGTATTCCAGCCAACGAAGGTATAGCCCTTGCGCTTAAAGGTATTCTTCCGCAAAGGCTCCGTCTTGCCGTATGTGGGAAGGCTGTCCTCCATAGCCCCGCTGGTAGCCCCATTCCCATCATAGCGGATGCGGTAGGAATTTCCCTTCCACATGGCGTACAACTGGATGGTTTCCCCCTGCTTATGGCTTAAAGATTTTACCTTCTGCCTGTCTGTGTAAGCCAGCCCGCTCCCATCCTTCCTGGTATTCCAGCCAAGGAATGCATAGCCGCTGCGCTTAAAGCTATTTTTCCTCAAGGTATAGTCTTTATTATAAGTACAGGACTGGTCTTTCATGGTGCCTGTCCCGCCGTTTGCATTAAAATGCACTTTGTAAGTGATGGCTTTCCAGTATGCATAAAGCTTCAAAGACCCTGTAACAGGCTTATCAAAGGAATACAGGGCCCCTGCGGCATCCTTCCAGCCGCTGAGCCGATAGCCCTGCTTTTCCAGCACCGGGGCCAGCTTCTCATCTAAGGCTTTCCCTTTTTCCACCTTCACGCTGGACTTTGTCTTGGTTCCATCATCCGGGAGCTTTCCGCCCTTAAAATAAAATGTGACTGTCCACGTTTCCGGTTTTGACGTATCGGGGGTCGTATCCGGTTTTTGGGCATCCCCCGGCGTTACAGCCCTTTGTATGCCTTCCCGGTCCGGACGCTGTGCATCCTGGGCTCCCCCAGCCATGGACGCTGTCCCTTGCCCTGCTGCAATTGCTTCTGTCCCTACGCCTCCAAAAGCAAGCGCTATTGCAAGGAACAGCGCTATCATTCGTTTTCCCATCATCTGTCCCTATCCTCCACTATTTTTATTCCCGCCAGCAATGAGGCCTTGCGGGGTATTTGGCTTATCCTACTTATCATACCCTCACTTTTTTTTAAATGCAAGATGCAATTTAATGAAATTCCGTTAAAAATATACGATTTATAAAATCATCTAATTAAAGCCAACCACCTTCTGGGAAATTTTGTAAGCCGCAACAGAAATTTTCCTCCCGCCTTTTCCCGGCAGGTTCATGGCCTGCCCCATAATCCCGTTCCGCAAATGCCAGAACAGGCGCAGGTCATATTCCTTTAAATATTTCCAAAGCTCCCGTTTTTTCTCCAGATTTTCCTTAGTGCCGGAACGTATCAGCATAATGGTGGACACTACGGTAATAATTTCCAGGTAGTTAAACATATATTTCCGCAGCCTGCGGTTTGGCAGCTTCCACAAATCCACGGCTTCCACCATCATTTTGTTTACTTTAATCTGCTGGTCAATCCGGCTGATCATCACCTTCTCATTGACGGACTGGTCCTCCCTGCCAATAAAATAGCGGTAGAAATCCACATTCAGGTAAAACATGTTTTTCACATGGGGCAAGGGCACATAGACAAACAGGTTATCCACATAAAACGTATGCTTGGGAAGCTCCAGCCCGCATTCCCGCAAAAGCTGGGTGCGGTAAATGACAGAGTGCATCAGGATATACTGCCCCTTACGGAAATGCCTTGCTTCGTTCCATCCGAAAATCTTTCCTTCCGGCAGGGTTCCCGTGTATTTCATGACTTTTTTGCGCTTTGCCCCTTCCTTTTCATAGACAAAATTACTGATAAGCATATCCAGGGCAGCGCTCCCGCCGGAAAGGTCCCGCAGGGTATCCAGTACTCTCTGGTATGCTTCCCCGTCTACCCAGTCGTCGCTGTCCACTACCTTAAAGTACAGGCCGGTGGCGTTGCGGATTCCGGCATTCACCGCCTCCCCATGCCCTCCGTTTTCCTGATGGACTGCCTTTACAATGGTGGGGTATTTCTCCGCATAAGCATCTGCAATTTCTGCCGTGCGGTCTGTGGAACCATCGTCCACCACAATAATCTCAACATCCTCCCCGCCTGGAAGCAGGGATTCTATGCAATGTTCCATATAATCCTGTGAATTGTAGCTTGGAATTGTAACCGATAATAATTTCATCATTTTTCTCCTTTTTGCCCTTAACCAACTCTTTTTATCTGCCCTTCGCTGCACTCACTGACAATATAGTGCGGCCTTTTCTTTGTTTCTGCATAAGTTTTTCCAATATACTGCCCAATAACCCCCAGGCAGAATAATTGTACCCCGCCAATGAAAATCATCACGCACATATTGGATGCCCACCCCTGTACTGGATCCCCAAATATCAATTTCCTGATGACAATAAACACAATTGCCGCCAAAGAAATCCCCGTACAGCCCATTCCCATCCAAGATGCAATGCTTAACGGGACTTGTGAAAAGCTGACAATCCCATTCATAGAATATTTCAGCAATTTCCAAAAACTCCACTTCGTTTCCCCTGCGGCCCGCTTCACATTTTCAAAAGCATACCAATATGTCCGGAAGCCAATCCATCCAAAAATTCCCTTGGAAAAACGGTTCTGCTCCCCCATCGCTACGATTACATCCGCCATTTCCTTTTTCATCAGGCGGTAATCCCTAGCCCCGTCCACAATGTCAGCATCCGAAATTTTATTGATAAGTTTATAAAACATCCTGGCAAAAAGGGAACGTATCGGCGGCTCCCCTTCCCTATTTATTCTCCGCGTTGCAACGCTGTCATATTCCCCACTTTCTAAAAACTTCACCATATCAGGGAGAAGCTCCGGCGGATCCTGCAAATCTGCATCCATAACGGCCTCATAATCCCCCATCTGCCCTACCACTTCTGAAAGCTTCGCATCAAAGTCCAGAAGGCAGTCCTCCTCATTATAGCATGGAACAATAATGCTAATCTTTTTCATCTCCTGTTTCCTCCCAAAAATCATCTGCCAGTTCCCCTACCCCCAAACTATATAATCTGTATGGACAATCAAAGAAAGCGCCGCAAACCCAGCAACCATTACTGCCATTTTCTGCCTGTCCGGCTTTTCCAGATATTTATTCCAAAGATGCCCAGAAGCAATAACCAATGCAGCCTGCCAAAATAAATAGGTACGGGTGCCAGAAATCAGGATAGTGGGTGAAAAACACATCATAAAAACTGTGCCAAACCCAATCCCAAGGGCTGCAAAGAGGAAGATCCCATCCTCATGGTTCACCTGCCAAACCAGGCATAACTCCCACAATACAAAAGCAACCATCCCAGCATAGAAAAAAAGTGCCAAAACAGACCATCCAGAACCGGGGACATAGGTTCCTTTCAGCCCCACCGGCTTCACAATATTCACAACGCCCGGCAGGAATTTCTCAATTTCCCCCAAAAAATACCTTACTGCCAACGTCCCAATGATCGGAGCAAACGCCAGGTATTTTTTCCAGCTTGCCACAGGCATCTTCCATACCGCAATGCAAAGCAGGGACAGAAACACCAGGAACAGATAATTATTGTCAATAATGCTATAATGGCAAATAGGCGTAATCCCCATGTCCAATTTGTTCCACAAGGTAAGTTCCGGGAAATCCTGAAAATACGTACTTATCTCAGTCTGCTTGCGTGCTGCATTCCCCGGGCATGACAAAATAAAAATCAGGCTTGCAATGGCAACAGACAGATAGCCCCATACCCATTTATTAATTTTTATTTTTTTCCATGCCATGTAAAGTATGCAGCAGAAAATACTGGCAAATGACGCTGCTACCCCCTGCTCATGGTTACATGTTAAAACAGCAAGTATAAGCCCAGCCGCCCCCGCATACCATTTGATCGGCTGCCCCTGCAAAATTTTTTTCAAGATAAGCAGCATGCCTATGAAACATGCCAAAGGCCACAGATAATTATTAATCGTAGCTATCCACCCTGCGCCATTCATGTCTTTCAGGCTGTAGCAGGAACAAAGAAGGCATACCGTACCTGCCAACTGGGCCGTATAATCCTCCTCTGTGAGCTTTGTCAAGCCATAAAGCAGGAATACCCAGACTGCCACATCCACGATCCTCCAAACTGCCACATGGCTGGTGAAAAAAAGAAGCCCAGCTTCAATCAGAAGCCGGGAAGTCCAGTCCTGATACCGTTCTGTGAGAAAGCCCATATAAGACGTTTCTTCTAATTGTTCACTAAACCAAATGCTGTCCCCATCCAGCCCTATTTGCGTATGCCATGCCAAAATCACAAGAGCCGCTATGAAAAATACATAATTCCTTTTGGAAAACTCCTGAAACCTTATTTTTCCCTCCATAGCAAAAAATATTTTCCTTCCATTTATTCATTAAAATGCAAAACCTTTTCTTATTATACATGCATTTCCCGGATAACGCAATTTTTTTCCTTTACAAAAAGATAACAAAAAATAAATTTGTTCATATATTTGTTACACAATTCTCATATTATGAACACACCAAAGTCACATTTCATGGCTATACTAATATCATCAAAACAAAACATTACTTTTTACTTTTGATTTTCTTTTTCATAGCCTTGCCCTTAGGGCAAGGTCCTCCCGTAAAAACAGTGTATCCTCACTTTTTTATATAAATCTTTTTCATATGAAAGCCGGTGCAGAATATCGCACCGGCTCCTCTTTTTGCAATTATTGCGTTCCCCATATAACGCCATTATTCCGGCAAAAACCTCTCGTTCCCAAGGCGGATATGCATATATTTCGTATAAGCGCCAAAGGCCGCCGGGATTGGGTAACGTTCTTCCGATTCCGCGGTTTCCACAAACAGCAGGCTGCCCTTTTCCTCCGAAAGCTCGTCCACCCGGACCACATACCCGGCCATATGCCATTCCACATGGGAAAAAATATGCTTGGCAGGGTCCAGCTTCTGGATACGGATGGGGGATAAGTTCTGCTCCTTAACCCAGAGGATTGCTTCTTCCTCCGTCAGGTGCCCGCTGGTATTGGGAAATTCATACATCCCTGCCAGCAGGCCCCTTGCAGGGCGTTTGCGGAGGACAATTTTCTCCCCGTCCCGGATGATAAATACTGTTTTTTCCTCTATTTTTCTGGGCTTTGCCTTGCTTTTTACCGGGATTTCCTCCCAAAGCCCGCGGCATGCAGCTTCACAAAATCCCTGCCAGGGGCAGTTCCCGCACTGGGGCGCGCCGTTTGGCAGGCAGACGGTTGCGCCTAACTCCATCAGCCCCTGGTTGAACGCGCTGGCACGGTCTTTTGGGATAATTTTCAGCAGTTCCTGCTCCACCTTGGTGCGGAAGGGCTGCTTCATAATATCGGAGCTGTCTGCCGCCACCCGGGTAATAACCCGCAGCACATTCCCATCCACGGCTGGGACCGGGATTCCATAGGCAATGGAAGCAATGGCCCCTGCGGTGTAATGGCCGATTCCCTTTAATTCCAGCAGCTTCCCATAATCTGCCGGAAGCTGCCCGCCGTGCCCTTCCATAACGTCCTTTGCCGCCGTCTGCATATTCCGCACCCGGTTATAATACCCAAGCCCTTCCCAAAGCTTAAGCAATTTTTCTTCCTCGCACCCTGCCAGCGCCCCTATGTCCGGCAGCGCTGCCGTAAACCGCTCGAAATAGGGCTTTACCGCTTCTACCCTTGTCTGCTGCAGCATGATTTCTGATACCCATACCCGGTATGGCGTTGGGTCTTCCCGCCAGGGGAGCGCCCGTTTGTTGCCCTGGAACCATTCCAGCAATGGCTCCACTATTTTTTCTAATGGAAAATCTCCTAACATAATGCCCCCGTCCCTTTGGCTTATCTGATTCAATAATTTTTTTCTTTGCGCATCAGGCACGGCCGCTTTAGCAGCATAATACCTTTGTGATTAGGGTGTCAAAAGGGTGCGACGCACCCGCTCTATACCATATATTGATGTGCAAATTGATTTGCCATAACAATATATGGTATGAGCGTAGCACCAAAGGTGCTTTTGACACCCTAATCCCTTTGTGCAAATGCGCAGCCCTGAACCATATTATAACCGAAAGGCCAAAATTATGCAAACCCATGGGGCGTCAGTTGACTGCCACCCGTTCCAGCCGTTCCCCCATCCTGCTTAAAATCTCATTGCTGATGGTCCCTGCCCACTGCGCCATATCTTCCGCGCGGATTTCCAGTTCCCCGGATTTTCCAATCAGCACCGCCTCGTCCCCTGCTTTTACGGAACCGGCCCCACTTAAATCCACCAGCATCTGGTCCATGCAGATACGGCCGATCACTGGGGCTATTTTCCCATTGCAGAGCACCAGCCCCCGGTTGGACAGGTTCCGGGGAACGCCGTCCGCATAGCCAATGGACAGGATGCCGATTCTGCGGTCCCTTTCCGCGCTGTATGTAAGGCCATATCCGGCGCTTTCCCCCTGGTAAAGCATTTTCACGCTTTCCACCCGGGCTTTTAAGGACAGCACCGGCTTTAGCTCCACGGCCGCATTGACCTGGTCGCTTTTCCCGCTCAAAATGCCGTAGAGGGCAATCCCTGCCCTTGCATAATCAAAACACAGCTCCGAATAATTTAAAATGCCATAGCTGCCCTGCAAATGGCATTTAAACCCATGAAACCCCCTCCTGTGAAGTTCCTCCGCCACATACTCGAAATGATGGATTTGCTCTAAGGTGTATTCCTGCGCCTTTTCCCCCGCCATGTCAGACACGCAAAGGTGGGAATAAATCCCTGCCACATGTAGGTTTGGCGTCTGGAAAATCTTTACAATTTCCTCCAAATTGTCCCACCGTTCCCCCAGCCGGTGCATTCCTGTGTCAATCCCTACATGGACTGTAAAATGCCGCCCATCCTGCTGCAGTTCCCTGGCATAAGAAGCGTCCACTACCGTCTGTGTCAGGCGGTATGCAGCCAACTCCCCAAACTGCCGTGGATGGGTATAGCCCAACACCAGAATTTCACCGGAAATCCCCGCCCTGCGCAGCTCTATGCCCTCAGCCGCAGAAGCCACGCAGAAACTTTTTATGCCCTGCTCCTGCAAAGCTTTGGAAACCAGCGCAGCCCCATGGCCGTATGCATTTGCCTTAACTGCTGGCATTAATGCGCAGCCCGCAGGCAGCAGGCGGCGGAATTGCCTGATATTATGCTTTAAATGCTCCATATTAAGTTCAATCCAAGCCCTTCCCTTTTGGTACATAAAATCCACCTCCACGATATGTTTTCCCTGGCATGGTTAAGGCGCCAGAAGCACCCGCGCCGCAGCCCTATGCCTTTTTCCGCAGGCGGGCAATCCCCTGATACCATATAGCTGCCCACTGCATCCCCTTTGCCGCTGCAAAAGACACAATCAGGGAGCTTACGCAGACAAGCAGGTAGTGGACCAGGGTCTGTTTTACCATCAAGCCCTCCATGTCCAATGCCCCTGCCACGCCACGCACCAAAATAATGCAGATAGGATGGATGATATAAATGCACATGGACAGGTCCCGCACCAGCCCAAACGAATCCAGTTCCACCGAAAGCAGCAGTTCAAACAGGAAAAACATGGTTGGGACCAGCATCAGGTACATGCTGTTGTGCTTCTGCCACTCCATCCCAAAGGTTAGGAGCCCTTCTGCCAACATGCCTGCCATGGAAATAAGAAACCCTGTGGCTGCCTTTTTCGCAGGGAGCTCCAGCCTTCCATTGGCAGCCAGTACCCCCATCCACAAAAACAGCGGGGCAAAAAATATTCCGTTCCTGGTATAGGAACTTATGGCAAAAACCCCTTCATACAAAGCTTTCAGGGCCGGAACCTGGCTGACCAGCAGGTAATAGCTGTCCCCCGCCGTCCCCACAACATACAGCAGGAACGTCACCAGGGAGATTGCCAGAGGGCTGCTTACATGCATCATGCCTATCAGGAGCAAGCACCCCAGCAGCACCGCCGGAAGGTACCAGAGATGGTAAAACGTCCCGTCGAAAAAAATTTCTTTCAGCCATCCCCCAATGCTGCCGCTCCACTGCTTGGCATAAGCCTTGACCGGCAGGTACAGCAGGATGCAAACGCCGTATAGGCCGGCCGTTTTCCTTAAAAATTTCCCTGCCTTCTGCCATGCCGCCTGTTCCCGCTCCTGCCCGCGGCCCACTGATTTCTGGTAAGGGGCCAGCACAAAAAATCCCGTTACCATCAGGAAAAACGGCACTGCAACCCTCCCTGCACAGTATGTCACAAGGAAATCTGCCGTTTCGCTAAAAACAGACAGGGGCGCCGTGTGGATTGCCACAATCAATAAGGCCGCCGCCAGCCGGAAATTGTCAATTGCCCCATAATTTTTACGTCGTTTCATTTTTTAACCCATTCCTTTCCCCCTGCCCAGCCACAAAGTGCCCTTTTGCCCTACGCATTCCCCAAGATCCGGGACAGGAGCTCCTCAAAGGAAATCCCTGCCGCTTTCATCATATTCGGGTACCGGCTGTGGGCGGTAAAGCCGGGAATGGTGTTTACCTCATTGAAATATATTTCCCCCTCCGGCGTCAGGAACATGTCGACCCTTGCAAAGCCGCTGCACCCAAGGCCGCGGTAAATTACCTTTGCCGCCTCCTGTATCTCCTTTGCCTTCTCTTGGGGAATCCGGGCGGGTACATGGATGCTGGACGTTTTCAGGGTATATTTTTCCGTATAGTCAAAAAACCCTTCCGACAGCTCGATTTCATCCACTTCCCCTACAAAAAGCTCCTCTGTTCCCAGCACGGCGCAGCCCACTTCAAAACCGGGAACCATTTCTTCTAAAATCACGCAGGAATCATACTCAAATGCATGGGCTACCGCCCCCTGCAAATCCTCAGCCCTTTCCACTTTTGTAATCCCAAAGGAAGATCCTGCCCGGAGAGGCTTCACAAACAGGGGATACCCCAGTTCCCTGCCCCAAATCCTTAACTGCATTTGGTTTATCTCCGGATTTGTAACTGTAAAAGCCCTGGGCACATTTATGCCGCACTCCTTTGCCAGCCGGTGGGCCATCCCTTTATCCATGCAAATGGCAGAGCTCATGGTATTGCAGCCAATCAGGGGGATTCCTGCCAGCTCCAGCGCTCCCTGCACCGTACCGTCTTCCCCGTTTTTCCCATGTAAAACAGGCATAGCCCCATCCAATGGAAGCGTTTTTACCCCCTGCCCATCCAGAAGGAGGAGCCCATGCAGCTCCTTATCTGGGGAAACTGCTGCAGGGATGCATGTTTCCTGCCTGCACCAGCAGTCCCCCGGGATGTCAGAGGCCTCCCCCTGGTATAAATACCACTTCCCAGACCTGTCAATCCCAATTAAAACTGGTTCATACCGTTCCGTGTCCATGTGGGCTGCCACTGCATAAGCTGACTGCAGGGAAACTTCGTATTCGCTGGAACACCCTCCAAATAATATTGCAATTTTTTTCCTGTTTTTTCCATCCATTCCTGTGGCTCTCCTTCTCTTGTATCCTTTTTCATTTATGGGTATCTTACCCGCTGCAAATGACAGGCTGGTGACTTTTTTATAACAAAACTGTCACTTTATGCACCTGGCCCATTGCCGATAAAAAAGAATCCTGCTTTGCAGGATTCTCCGCCTGCGGCGGGTCGCTTTGCGACAGATTTCATACTCGCC
>ERZ778516.737-NODE-737-length-26807-cov-10.032633_pt1 | contig 26807 bp, 21 predicted proteins | sample MGYA00510342_ERZ778516 | MGnify/ENA primary metagenome ERZ778516 (study PRJEB29527, sample SAMN07138961) | mouse gut metagenome | material: feces | host: mouse | place: China:Nanjing | collected 2016-01-25 ... | reverse complement strand
CCCATAAAAGCTCTGATTTTATAGAGTTCCTGAAGATACTGGACAAAAAATACCCAGCACAGGACACTATCCGCATCATACTGGATAACCACTCTGCCCACAAGTCCAAAGAGACACGCCGGTTTCTTGCAACGATGCCGGATGGGAGGTTTGAATTTGTATTCACGCCAAAACACGGTTCATGGTTGAATATGATAGAAAGCTTTTTTAGCAAAATGACAAAACAAATGCTAAAAGGTATTTGGGTAAAATCCAAAGAAGAACTTGTTGAACGGATCTACAAATATTTTGATGAAATAAATGCAGAGCCTGTTATATATCATTGGAAGTATAAAATGGATGAGTTTTCTCAGGATGATATTATCGGGCTTTAACCACTAATTATTTATTTTATGCTGTACTAGTAGCTGATGAAATATCTAAAGATGAGTGTCTTTAGTTCCTCAATGGTCATTTCTTCTGTGTTATGGCGACCGTAAAGAAGCTCTTTCTTCATCCGCGCCCACATGCTTTCACATCGCGCATTGTCATGACAGCGTCCACTGCCGCTGTTCATGCTCTGGAGGATGCCGTATTTCGCGATGCTCTTGCAATATGTTTCACTGGTTACTGCGCTTCCTGGTCAGAGTGGATGACCGCTTCCCAGAGCACTAGACAGGAGTGGACGGCGCTGGCAGGCGTTCGCTCGCACAATACGGCTTTCATGTTTGTATCCATTGCAAGTCCCAGAACTGCTGCATCGAAACAGTCAAATATGGCGGATACATACAGTTTCCCGTCTTTTGTTTTGATTTTGGTTATGTCCGTGGCGCATTTTTTGAGTGATTCGGCAGACCGGAAATCCCTTTTCAGCAGATCATCGGATTTGCGTGCTTTGCGGTCTACTTTGGTGATCCCGTTCGGTTTGCGTTTCGGGCGGCGGCTCAACCCGGTTTCTTCCATGATACGGTGAACCGTGCGTTCGCCGGGAATATGAATGCCTTCCGGCTGCTTTAAAAGAAGCGCCTGATACATGCGGATTTGCCCGTAGGCATCGTTGCATTCGTCTTCAGACGCGATTGCCCGCACGGCATCGGCTAGTTCCCGATATTTTCACGGACGGTCTTTGTTTGCCAGAGCCATTCAGCCAGGATTCGGTTGTCCTTTTTGTCCTGCGGTCGGCTATCATTGCTGTGCAACAAAACCTGTGCGTGGATAATTTCTCTGGCAGAATACTTCTTGCCTTTATGAGTAATTGAATTTAGAAAAGATTCTTCTGTCGGTGAAAGCGTAACATTATATTTTTTCTTTGGTATACTGCTCACTCCTTTTTAAAAAGAGTATCATATCCCAAAAGTAAATCAAAATAATTTTGATACAGTTTTGGATTTTACAGGGCACTAGTACAGCGTTGCAGAAATAACGGTGAATACAGCACCCGCTATTTCCGCCATCGCCGCCATCGCCGCGTTGTCGTCAGTCAAGGTACTATACAAATGGAAATAATGATTTTTTCTTTACTTTATGAGAATAGCGAAAGGCATCAGTAGAAAAAGAGCAGGAACGTTTGTTTATCCTTGCAAACGACGGTGAGATATTTTATAATGATAATACAGAAGGGAAAGCCAGAGCACGACATATCCTCAAACAGTGGTTTACCCTAACGGGCAGCCGTCACTATTGCGAGTAGTGGCGGCTATTTTCTTTTCCCTGAGAAGATCTGATCACACAGATTTAAAAGGGCAACAATGAAAATTCCAGTCTGAATCAGATCAGAGGATGTAATCATCATAAGCAACACCCTCCTTTCTTGTTCCTGGAGGGATCTCCCTCCAAAAAACAAGAGGGTAAGCCGCCTATTCAATCGACTTAAGCGCCTCCGCCATATGAATATGCTCCAGCTTGAAATACATCAGCCCGTTCACCAGCATTGCAAATACAAACGTAAGCACCAGGCTCAGCACGTAGCTTTGCGGCGCGATCAGTGTTTGAAACGAAAGCATATCGATCTTTACCTGATCCATTACGAACCAGTGCAGCCATTTTCCAAGCCCCAGTCCGGCAAGTGCGCCCAGCCCGGTCAGCGCCAGGTTCTCGCGGAATACGTAATCCGCGGTTTCCATTGCGTAAAAGCCGAGTACTTTAATGGTTGCGATTTCGCGCAGACGTTCTGTAATATTAATATTTGTCAGGTTGTACAGTACGATAAAGGCAAGGCTGCCGGCACACACAATAATTAGCAGCACGATATAATCCATACTGTCCATCATCGATGCGGTTCGGTCGCGGGTATCCTGTGTGACGGATACGGAAAGCACGTCGTCTCTGTCGGCGATTACAGCCGCGGCTTCGTGAATGTCTGTGCCTTCGGGAACGGTGGCATAGGAGCTTTTGTATGCGGGTGTTTGTCCAAGCTGCTCTTCGTAGGTTTCACTGCAAATATACGCGTAATGATAGACAAAATTGTCGCACAGTGCGGATACTGTTGCCGATATGCTGTTTCGGTCTGTGTCACGCAGGATGACAGTATCGCCGGTATGGATGCCAAGTGTCTCTGCAACCTTTGCGGTTAAAACAACCTCGCCCTTAGACGGATAAGGGATTTTTTCACCAGCGGGTGTATGCAGGTTGAGAAAACGGCTGGTTTGCTCGATATCTTGCGGGATTTCCAGGTAGACGGATTTTATTTTTCCGCCAAATTCCAGGTCTGCGCTTTCTTCGTAATGGCAGTCCGCCTGTGCGATCATGCCATTGGTTTCCTGTATCAGCTTGTCAAGCTGTGAGTATTGCTGATCTTTGGAAAACGTAATGCCGATATCGTAAAGCTGTACCTGCTCGTACTGCATGTCTGCAACGTTTGTGACCGAATCTTTTACGCCAAATCCGGTCACAAGCAGCGCGGTGCATCCGCTGATTCCCAGGATCATCATAAAAAAACGTTTTTTGTAACGGAAAATATTGCGCACGGATACTTTGTGCAAAAACTTCATCCGGTTCCAGATAAAGCCTATGTGTTCCAGGAAAATCCGTTTTCCGCTTTTTGGGGCTTTTGGGCGGATCAGGCTTGCAGGCACGCTGTACAGCTCATAGCGGCAGGAAGCGTAAGCTGCGCCCATCGAGCATAACAGTGCGGCTAACAGTGAAAAAACAGCTATCCATCCGTCAAAGTAATAAGTGATCTCGCCCATGTTGTACATCATGCTGTAGCCCATCCAGATGACTTTCGGAAACAGCCAGGTACCGATGATGCAGCCTAGTACGGCGCCTGCTGCCGCGGCTGACCCGGCATAAAACAGATATTTCCACATAATGGCGCCGTTGCTGTATCCGAGTGCTTTTAATACGCCGATCTGCGTTCGCTGTTCTTCTACCATGCGGTTCATGGTCGTCATGCAGATCAGTGCCGCTACGAGAAAAAAGAACACCGGAAATACGTTTGCGATGCCTGCTACGATCTTTGAATCGCTTTCATAACAGGCATAGCCGATATTTGTATTTCTTGTCAGCACATAACAATCCGGCTGCTCCAGTTCCAAAAGCTCTGTCTGTGCGTCGTCGATTTCAAGCTGTGCGTCTGCCGTTTCTTTGTCAAAATCTGCTTTTCCCTGTTTTAATTCCGCTCTGGCTTCTGCAAGCTCTGCCTTGCCTTTTTCCAGATCGTCCCTGCCTTTTTTTAATTCTTCCTGTGCATCCGCAAGCTCTGCCTTTGCCTGTTCCAGCTTTTTTCTGCCGTCCGCAAGCTCTGTGCGGCCTCTTTGCAGCTCGGCTTTGCCGCTTGTGAGCTCGGCTTTGCCGGCTTCTAGTTCTCTGCGTGCGTTTGTGGTCTGCGCTTTGCCAGCGGCAAGCTCTTTTTCTGACTCTGCCAGCGTTTTTTCATTGGCGGCGATTTCCTGTTTTGCAGCCTGTAGCTGTGCTTTCACGGACTGTATTTCTTTTTTGCCGGATTGGAGCTGCTTTTGCCCGTCCTGTACCTGCGCCAGCCCATCCCGTACCTGCGCCAGCCCGCCTTGTACCTGCTTTAAGCCTTTTTGCACCTGCTTTTGCCCGTCCCGCACCTGCGCCAATCCGTCCCGCACCTGCGCCAGCCCGCCTTGCAGCTCTGTCCGCCCGTTTTGTACCTGTGTCAGCCCATCCTGCACCTGCGCCAGCCCTGGCTGAATTTGTGCCAGCGCGTCCTGCACCTGCTTATTGCCGGCAGAAAGCTCTTGTTTAGCGTCCTGGATTTGGCGCAGCCCGGTTTGGATTTCATGAGTCTGCTGTGTATATTGCTGCTGCGTAACCTGCTGCGCGGCATATGCCTGTTCTAATTGTGCTTTCTGGCTGCGTAAGGCGCTCTCCTGGCTGTCCAGCTCTGTCTCTGTAGCTTCAAATGTCTGCTGCTGTTTTTTGAGTTCTGCTTCCTGCTGTTTTAGCTCCGATTCTTTTTGCGTCAGTTCTGTTTCTTTTTGTAGCAGTTCAGCTTCCTGGCTTGCAAGATCTGCTTCTTTTTGTGTCAGTTCAGCTTCCTGGCTTGCCAGTTCCGATTCTTTTTGCAGCAGTTCAGCTTCCTGCTGCGTTAGCTCTGATTCTTTTTGCGTCAGTTCTGTTTCCTGTTTTTTCAGTTTTGCTTCTTGTCCAGGCAGTGCGGCTTCCTGTTTTAGCAGAGTAGCTTCTTCTTTTTGCAGCATTTTTTTTGTCTTAAGAAGCTCGGACTTTCCGGCGGCGATCTCCTGCTCATACGAGGCGATCTCCTGTTCTGCATCGAAAAGCTTAGCATCTGCGTCCCGGACTTCCTGCTCGGTTTTGCGCAGCGTGCGTTCTCCATCCGCCAGTTCACGTTCGCTGTCGGCAAGCTTTTGTTCGTTTTCTGCGATTTCTCTGGCTCCTTTTTCGGCTTCCCGTTTGCCGTCCCGCAGCTTTTTTTCGCCGTCTATCATTTCCTGTTCGCCGTCTGTGATTTTTTTACGTGCGTCGGCAAGCTCCTGTTTTGCCTTGGCGGTTTCTTTGTCCAATTTTGCCTGCGCGTCGTCAATTTCCGCCTGCGCATCGGCTTTGACAGAGGCAAAACGCTCGAATACAAGCGCTTCGGTGGTCTGTTCCATTTCTTTTTGCAAAGCATCTATGTACGCTTCATATGCGTCTGTATACACGTCAAATTTCTGCTTTGTTTTGACATAAATCTCAGTAAAATAATCGCAGTCAAATGCGTTTGCCGGAACATATAAAAAAGCGGAAATTCTGCCTTCTCCAAGTGAAGTCGTCCCCCGCTCAAGATTGATATAGTATGGAGAGCGCGCGATGCCGACAGCCGTAAAGGTTCGTTCGCCGAACATGTCCAGTGTTTCGGCTGTATTATTGTCTGAAACTGTGATCTGCGACCCGATCTGCTCGCTTCCATACAGCGCTGAATCCAGCAGGCATTCGTCTGGTTTTTGCGGCATCCTTCCGGCTGTCAGGCTGATCTGGTTAATCTGATCCGGCATCGTATGAAATTTATAGATTTCGTCGCTGTCATCGTCATCAAAGGTACATACCGCATCGATGGAAACGGCGCCCTCCGCCTGGGCGGTTTCTTTCATTTCCGCGAGCTTTTTCACATCTGTGGTTTCAAATCCGATGGAGGACAGCAGACGGTAATCATAAAAATTCCGTTCGGCAAGATACTCATTTTCTGTGGCGATCATCGCTGGCGTCGTTGCCTTTAATCCGGTAAACAGCGCCACACCCAGCATTACAATCGCAAGAATCGCAAAATACCGCCCAAGGCTGCCTTTGATTTCCCTGATCGTTGTTTTTCTCATTCCTTTATTCATAGACCGACTCCCTGCTGCTACCATTCAATATCTTCTACCGGTACGACCTGGGCATTCATCTCCATCTTATGCACGGTGCCGTTTTTAACTGTAATAATCCTGTCTGCCATCGCCGTTAACGCCTGGTTATGCGTAATTACGACGACGGTCATCTTGTTTTTCCTGCACGCATCCTGCAACAGCTTCAATACCGCTTTTCCGGTATGATAATCCAGCGCGCCCGTCGGTTCGTCACAGAGCAGCAGCTTTGGATTTTTTGCAAGCGCCCGCGCGATCGCTACCCGCTGCTGTTCTCCGCCAGATAGCTGTGCCGGAAAGTTCAGGGCGCGATCCTTAAGTCCAACCATCTCCAACACGGTCATGGCATCCATAGGGTCTTTGCAGATCTGCGCAGCCAGCTCTACATTTTCCAGGGCAGTCAGGTTCTGCACCAAGTTATAAAACTGAAACACAAAACCGATATCATACCGTCGGTAAGACGTCAGTTTTTTCTTATTATAAGAGGAGATCTCATTCTGGTCCAGCAGCACCTTCCCACAAGACAGACTGTCCATTCCGCCTAAAATATTTAAAATCGTCGTCTTGCCCGCCCCGGATGCACCGACGACAACACAGAATTCTCCTTTTTCAATGGTAAAATTTACATCCTTTAACGCTTCGATAGCAACTTCACCCATGTGATAGGTCTTACTGACATTTATAAATTCTACAAATGCACTCAATGTTTGTTCCTCCATTTGCTGAATATAATCTGAAATATGTTTTATCGGATTGTCTGGATTTATTTTAACACAGTATTTGGAGGAATGAAACTATACAAAATAAAAAGTGCAAAGCCAATTTTTTGACTCTGCACTTTCCAAAGTTTTTCATTAACCAGCAAGCCCCAGTGCGGTTAATGTCTGCTGACCGATTGCTCCGTCTGCGGTCAAGCCGTTATCGCGCTGGTATCTTTTTAAAGCCCGTTTTGTTTTTGCGCCCATTACGCCGTCCGCGGTTCCGCAGTTATAGCCGCTGCGGTTTAAGGTTCTTTGGACGCTGCGGATGGTTGACTTGCTTACATAGGCTGCATAAGGGCAGACACCGCCGTCATGCGTATGTGCGGCGTGCCCTCCGCAGTAATAGTAATCATCTGCATAAGGGCAGACGCCGCCGTTATGCGTATGTGCACTGTGCCCTCCGCAGTAATAATAGTTTGTCGACCTGCCGCCGCAGTGCCCGCCGCCGTGATGCCCATGAGCATAAGCGGTTGTGACAGACTGTCCTGCCGCTGTAAACGAAACTGCACCAACAAGGGCTGCTGCCAGTAAGGTACGTTTCAAACGTTTCATAGTCATTCTCCCTTCTTCATTCTTTCCATGTTCCTCATGATGCCAGACTTTTCCGTATATTTAGTATATAGCATATTTTGGAAAAATGCCAGCGGGAATTGTATGTTTGTTCGCTCAATAAAAACACGATTGAAGGAGGGAAATCCTTGCACGGAAATATGTATTTTATAAATATTTATCAATCGCCTTTACCGTCTCCAGCAGTCCCATCATCAAATCCCTTGCCTGTTCAGCTTTATGGCTTGTATCGGCGCCAAGATCGGCTGCCTGCTGTGTACTTGCGGTCACTTCTTCACTGACGGCGGAGATATGGTGGATGCTGTCTACAATCGCATGGTTGGATTCCAGTATTTCTTCGATTTTTTTATAAATTGCCTGTACATTTGTGTGAAGCCCGTCCATGCGGCTGCCGATTTCGTGAAACTGCGTGCTTGCGTTTGTAATAAGCTCATGTTCAGTACTTGAGGCTGTGATCACCTGGTTCACCGTAGTTTTTGCTATATCCGCGTTGCTTTTTAATTCCTCGACAATCTTTCGAATGCGTTCCGTCAGGCTTCTCGTCTCGTCAGCGAGCGTACGTATTTCTTCGGATACGACAGCAAATCCTTTTCCGGCATCTCCGGCACGCGCGCTTTCGATCGACGCATTCAGTGCCAGCAGGTTCGTCTGGCTGGAAATCGAAAAAATATGTTCGGTGATCTCTTCGACGGTCTCTGCATTGGAAATAAGGCTTGCCACGGCAGAAACGACCTGCTCATTTGTCTCCTTTGTCTGGACAGCCTGCATCTGCAGGTGGTCTACGGTCTGCTTGCCGTCTCTGACTGCTTTTTCAGAGCTTTTTGCCATAGCGAGCATTTCGTCGGACATCTGCTTGGTTGCCTGTATCATATTTTGAATATTTCCAGTCATAACCGTCTGCTGCTCGATACTGTCTGCATTGCTGCTGTTTCCTTCCGCAATGCCGCTCAGCTCAGAGGCGGTGGAATCCACATATTGGCTCAGAGTCTGGATATGCTCTGCCGCGCTGGTACAGTTCTGTTTTACGGAAGCGGCGACCTTTAATACCTCGTCCAAAAGCTCGGTGCTCTTTTCCTTTTCCGCATGGATACTGGCAAGCTTTTTTGCGTTGTTATCATTGGAAATATAGGTTGTCCCGCATAGTACAAGCATATATACAACGATCGAGGCGCCTTGCAGCAAGAGCGAAGTACTGTTTAACGCAACGCCCGAATGCATATGTCCAAGCACTGCCGTGATATAAATAATGTCAATTATATTAATTCCGCCAAAAATGACCGCGATGCCGACAATCAGCCTGAAATTATAATACAAAATAAACAAGACAGTCAGAGGAAACACCATTATAAAAACAAGGTCATTTTGCGCGCCAAAGACCGCCATGCCATAGACGATCATATAGCCGGCTACAGAGACATACGCAAAGGCTGCGCTGTCCTTTTTGCGGAAATAAGTAAGAAAACAAGCTGCCATAGAGACAATAACGAACACATTTACCGCCATCATAAATCCAAAGCCGATATTGCCCTGTTTATAATCTCCGATATAGCCGAAAAATAAAAACAGGTCAATGACGGTAACAATCACAAGGACAAATCGGTTGACTCTGGCATTTGCGCCGGGTTCCTTTTGGGTGTCCTTTTCCATATCGGTTATGCTTCTGTTCCCGGATAAAATCCCGGCAGCCGCTTTTGCGGCTTCGTATTTGTCTTTTTTTAGGTTGTCTTTTTTCAACATTCTCAATCCCCTTACATACTGTAATCGTTTATCCTATTTATTATAGCAGAAAAGCATGGAAAAGAAAATATGTAAGACATGATTTGCGGATTTTAAGGTATAGAAGAGGGGATGGGGGTGGTGGTGCTTTTTCCCGGAAGGGACGCCGGGAAACGCTCCTCTCGTAAGGAATCCATATCAATATCAGAGGCAGAGGAAATACCGCCAAGCATCCCACGCAGGGTATCCACAGCAGATACTTGTGGATTTACTACTTTAGCGACCGTTTTTCCATTACGAGTAATACAGATATCTTCCTTGGCAATTAATTCAAGGTACTTTCCGAAATTAGCTTTAAATTCTGCTGCTGCAACAACCATGACGAAGCCTCCTTTTATTTGGGTTGTTTTTATTATATTCGATTTTTATACAAAATCAATATAATCATACGAAACGAGAGACAATTATATTAAAATCCGTTCGATATGAGAAGAAACTTTTTTGTATATTTGCTCCTTATTTGGTTTTATGCGTGATCGAAACAGTTGCAATTCCTGGATGCTGCAAGTTAGGAGATTGTTTGGAAAAGCGCAGACAGACACATTCTGCCTTGTAATGGGAAAAGAAGGAGATGCTTCATAACTTTTTGCAGAGAATTGTTATGTAAAATATGTTCTATTAGTATATAATATTTTAATAAATAGTGACTATTAGTATTCTATCTGTTTTTCTTATATTTTGCAACTCTAATTAAAAAATATGGCAGTATTGTATAAATTAAAGGTTGTATTTTTGCTTCTATTGTTAATTTGTTATAAAAATTCCACAAAATCCGTAAAGGAAATGAGTAAAGCGTGCATTTTTATTTTTTTGTATGCACCGATTGTTTAAAAAATTGCTGTAATCATTGATTTCTGGTGCTTTAGGCGACATAACTACATATAAAAAGCATAACAATTCTCTGCAAAATGTTATGAATTGTTATCTTGCAAAAAACAAAGATAAAATAAAAAACTGGAATTTCCAGAAGACAGCGTAAGGTACCAGGAGGGGGATAGAATGCAGGAGCTGGATTATGCAAAGGTGGGGGCAAGAATCCGCCAGATTAGGAAGGCAAAGGGCTGGTCGCAGGATGAGCTGGCAAGAAAATGCCGCATCAGTATGAATTTTATGGGAAATATTGAGCGTGGAACAAGAAAAATGAGCCTGGATACCTTTTCCAGCATATGCAGGGAGCTGGAAGCGGATGCAGACGCCCTGCTCTGGGGTATGGTGCGGGTACCGGATGCGATGATCAGGGACTTATGGAAGCAGCCTGAAAAAAAGGAAAGCGACAGCTATTCCATGTATATGCAGATCATGAAATCTGTAGCGGACATTATGAAAGGAAACGACGGATCATGAAAATGACGCAGGTCTTTAAGGTCTACTGGCCAGATAACGGCGGTGGCATTGCGAGTGTTATGGAAAGCATTGCCGACGGGTTCAGGGACTGGGAACAAGAGATCATTGTGTGCCAGGATTCCAGAGAGAAAAAGTGCGCTGACGACTGTTATCGCGGCATTGCGGTACGCAGGTGCAGGCAGCTTTTTGAAGCAGTATCAACGCCGGTTTCTTTACAATTTTTGCAGGATGTAAAAAAACGGACAAGGAATTCAGATCTTGTCGTCTATCATTTTCCATATCCAATGGTAGATATTGCGGTTTTGCTTGGCATGTATTCTGGCAGGCTGGCTGTATGGTGGCACTGTGGTTTTGAGAAATATAAAAAGCTTGCGTTTCTTTATCGGCCGCTTGTCAGAAATACATTGAAAAAGGCAGATGTGATTTTTGTATCATCCAGGGGAAATCTGGAAAACACCGATATTTTGCGTAAGTATTATAAGAAGTGCAGAGTGGTTCCGTTCTGTATCAGCGATACGTATTTGAAAAGGGGACAGGTACATGCAGAAAAATTTTATATGCAGAAGCAGCCAGGGCAGGCGGATAGCATGGGAAGAAATCAGATTACGATTTTATTTATTGGAAGGCTTGTATGGTATAAAGGGTGCGATATCCTGCTGAAAGCATTTGCCGGGATAAGGCGCGCAGGCTGCAAGCTCGTGCTGGTTGGCAGCGGGCCATTGGAACAGGAGTTAAAACATCTGGCGGTATCGTTAAAGCTTAAAAATATCGTGTTTGCCGGGAGGGTATCTGAGAAAGAAAAAATGCACTGGATCGAGCAGTGCGATTTCCTGGTGCTTCCCTCTGTATCAGAAGCGGAGGCATTTGCAGTTGTACAGCTAGAAGCGATGGCGTTTGGCAAGCCTGTGATCAATACGGCGTTAAAGAGCGGCGTGCCGCATGTCAGTGTGGATGGAGTGACCGGAGTAACTGTAAAGCCGGGAAGCGTCAGAGAACTTGCACAGGCAATGGAAAAACTGGCGGGAAATGCAAAGCTGCGCCGGGAGTATGGGGCGAATGCACTTCGAGTTGTACAGAAGGAATATACAAAAGAGATGATGGTGAAAAGATATCGTCAGATTTTTCAAAAGATGATTTTGGTAAGTGATTAGATGGAGTCGAAACAGGATGAAGATTGCATTTGGCGGACAGCTTCTTTTAGTTGGAAATAAAACAGGTACTGCATGGAATGCACATCATTTGATTTTGGAGCTTTTAAAGTATTCTGAAAATGAATGTGTGATACAGTGCTTTACATGCCCGATGAATGCAGCACAGCGAAACAGGCTGGAAGAATACCGGCGGATGGGATGTAAGGCTGAGTGCTGCGGATGGTTTTTCCATGCATTGTACAAGCTTCTGTGGCTGGTTGTGCCAATACCGTACCAAATATTTTTTCATACAAAAGCGGATGTTACCCAATTTTTTAATTTTACCGTTCCGCCTGGTGTAAAGGGGCGGCGAATTGCAATGATACACGATATGGCGTATAAATCCTGTCCTGCCACCGTGCGCTGGAAAACGCGCATATGGCTGGAGCTTTATATGAAAAGATCTTGCAGGCATACGGATCAGATTGTAACGGTTTCCGAATTCAGCAAAAAAGAGATTGTAAAATATCTGCATGTACCGCCGGAAAAAATCACAGTTGTGCCTAATGCCGTTGACCATAGCGTCTATCGGCATGACTATTCAAAAAAGCAGATACAAGAAGTAAGGAACCGGTATGGGGTGGAAAAAGAATATTTTTTGTATTTGGGAACGATTGAGCCAAGAAAAAATCTGGAACGGCTGCTTATGGCATATGAAAAACTAAGCGAGGAAAGAGAGCATGTGCCGCAGTTGGTACTTGCGGGCGGGAATGGCTGGATGTACCAGGGAATTTATAAAAGGGCACGCAGCATGAAACGAGGGAACAAGATTTTATTTACCGGATATGTAGCTCCCGCAGACAGTCCTGTGCTGATGTGCGGGGCGCTTGCCTTTGTATTTCCGTCTTTGTATGAAGGATTTGGTATGCCGCCGCTGGAGGCGATGGCGTGTAAAACTCCGGTAATCGTATCCAATTCAAGTTCCCTGCCGGAAGTGGTTGGGAATGCGGCGAGGCTGGTGAATCCAAAAAGTGTGAAGGATATTTGTGCAGCCATGAAAGAGATGCTGGAGCAGCCGCAGTACAGGATAAGGTTAGGCGAACGAGGCTGGCAGAGGGCAAAAGCATATACGTGGGAGAAATCGGCAAAAAAGCTGATGGAGCTCTATCGGACTGGCACAGCGCACAGCGGATCTGAATGTGAAAAATTAGAGGGACAAAGCGGATGAGTATTTTAAAAACGATCATCGACATCGCAAACGAGCTCAAGCCATTTTTAGTTAAAATTGTGCCGGTTTCCTTATTGCAGTCTATGAAAAGGCGTTATCTGGCATGGTGCACAGGCAGGCTGAAAAAGGAAAACATCAAGCCGTTTGACAGAACATATTATGTGGATGGCGTTAACCTGATTGGGAATATCCGAGGTGATTTCGGGCTTGGACAAAGCTGCCGCCTTGTGGCGGGCGAGCTGCAAGACAGCGGAACTGCCTTTGGTGTTTGTCAATATTATACTTCGGATAAAGAGCATATGGAGGATCATAGCTGTGATGGGCTGCTGCTACACGAACCAAAGTATAATATTAACCTTTTTCATATTAATGCAAATGAATTTACACTCGCTTATTTCCGGCTGGGGAAACAAGTCTGGGACTATCGGTATCAGATCGCATTCTGGCTGTGGGAACTGGAGGAGTTTCCAAAAGAATGGACAGGCTGCATTGACCTGCTGCATGAGGTATGGACGCCTTCTGAGTTTGTCAGCAGCGCAATCCGCAAATGCACAGACAAACCAGTAGTTACGATCCCATATTATGTGGAAGCACCTATCAATGCAGGTTATGACCGTGCTTATTTCAAGATACCAAAAGATCAGTTTCTGTTTTTGATGATGTATGACAGCAACAGCATTATGGAACGAAAAAATCCAATCGGTGTGCTTAAGGCATTTAAAAAAGCGTTTGCAGAAAATCCGCACAATGCTGGGCTAGTAATAAAGCTGAATGGTGAAAACAAGAAGGAAATAAATTTTATCAGACGGTATCTGGATGGCTGTAAAAATGTGTATTTTATGACGAGGGTGCTGTCTAAAATTGAGGTCAACAGCCTGACGGCTGTTGTGGATGTCTATGTATCGATGCACCGGGCAGAAGGCTTTGGGCTTGTAATGGCAGAAGCAATGTGCAACGGAACGCCGTGCATTGCGACAAACTGGTCGGCAAATACAGAGTTCATGGATAAAAAAAGTGCGTGTTTGCTGGATTATAAGCTGGTTCCGATAAAAAAAGATCTGGGGCCGTTCCGCAGGGGAAGCTGTTGGGCACAGCCGAATATAAATCAGGCAGCAGCGTATATGAAAAGGCTGTATGAAGACACGGAGTTTTATAACCGGATATCCCAAAATGCCAGGAAACAGGCAAAAAAGGTGTTTAACCGGGAACGCACGGCAAAACTGATTCAAAAAAGAATCAGGGAGATTTATAAGGAGAACCATTAGGCAGCAAAGTTAGGGGAACAGGAGATTATGCTCGAAAGAATAAAAGAACTATATGCTTACCGTGAAATGATTGCTTCGCTGGTAAAGAGGGATTTAAAAGGCAGGTATAAGGGTTCGGCGCTTGGTTTTTTGTGGACATTTTTAAATCCGCTCTTACAGCTTGCCGTGTATACAATGGTATTTTCGATGATTATGCGTGCTGGCATTGAGGATTACTATTTGTTTTTGTTTGTAGCACTGATACCGTGGATCTTTTTCAGTACGTCTCTGGCGGGCGGGGCTGGTTGTATACTGGCTCAGCAGGATTTGGTGAAAAAGATTTATTTTCCAAGGGAGGTGCTGCCTGTTTCGTATGTAACCAGCCAGTTTGTAAATATGCTCCTGAGTTTTCTTGTAATTTTTGCAGTGCTTTTAGCTGCGGGTTATTCACTGCTGCCAGGGGCAGTTTTATGTCTTCCGATTATTATGGCAGTGGAGTATGTACTCGCGATTGGATTTACGATGATTATGAGCGCTGTAACTGTATATATCCGAGATCTTGAATATATCCTTGGAATACTAACGATGGCATGGCAATTTTTGACGCCGGTAATGTATTCGCTGGAGCAGGTGCCAGAGGAAATCCGCTGGGTTTTCCAGGTCAATCCGATGACACATGTGATCACGGCGTACAGGGATATTTTATATTATGGAAAGATGCCAAGGCTGGAAACACTGCTGTCTGCTGCACTGACCGGGACAGGAATGCTGTTTGCTGGATGGTATGTATTCCAGCGCTTGCAGAGACGTTTTGCTGAGGAGTTATAAATGAAACCAGAAAATGCGATTGAAGTAAAAAATGTGACAAAAAAATTTAGGGTTTATCTGGATAAGGGACATACGCTGAAAGAAAAGACGCTATTTCGCAGGCGAAGGGCATATGAAGAGCGTGTGGTGCTGGATGAAATCAGTTTTGAGGTGAAAAAAGGAGAAGCGCTTGGGCTGATCGGGCATAACGGATGTGGAAAAAGTACAACGCTAAAACTGCTGACAAGGATTATGTATCCAGACAGCGGAACCATTGAGATGAACGGGCGCGTGTCCAGCCTGATCGAACTTGGGGCAGGGTTTCATCCTGATCTGAGCGGACGGGAAAATATTTATATCAATGCTTCTATATTTGGGCTGACAAAAAAGGAAATCGATGCCCGCATGGAAGATATTACCACGTTTTCAGAGTTGCGGGAGTATCTTGACCAGCCGGTGCGCACGTATTCTTCTGGGATGTATATGCGTCTTGCTTTTTCTGTTGCGATTCATGTGGATGCGGATATTTTGCTGATTGATGAAATACTTGCAGTAGGCGATGCGAATTTTCAGGAAAAATGTTTTGACAGGCTGCGTGAGATTCAGGCAAATGGGACAACGATTGTACTGGTCACACATAACACTTCTACCATTGAAAAATTTTGCGGGAAAGCAGTCTGGATTAATCAGGGGAAAATAGCCTTTTATGGAGCGTCCACGGAAGCGGTGGATGCATACCTTTCGTTTATGAACAGCAAAAGATAACAGGGGAGATCTTAATATTATGTCAGTAGAAAAAGAAGTGATTGCAAAAAAGCTTAAAAAATATGCCAGGATGCAGAAAAAGCATCACACAAAATTGTCTGAAACATACGGTAATGATCTGGAATCCTGTATTTCCAGCATTCGTGGAAACCTGCTTGCTTTAAAAAATAACGAAGTGAATACATCTGAGAGATATATCGGCATGGAAGCAGGTATCCGGGGGAAATTGAACTGGTTGAAGAAAAAGGTGGTCAGAAGGCTGAGCTTTTTTTACGTGCAGCCGATATGCGACCAGCAGACGGTATACAACACCGCTGCTACGCAGTGTGTGGAAAAATTATTGGAAATGGGAATGAGCCTGGGCAGTAAAATTGCCAGCCTGGAAAGGCTGCAAGAGCAAGAGCAGGATATCAGGGAGCAGATGCAGTCACAAATCAGTCAGGAACGAAAGCAATTTCAGGCAATACGCAGGCAGATGCGAGACGAGTTTGCTGTTGAAGGAAAGCAGGTTAGGGAGGAATTGCAAAAAAACAGCCAGGAAACCCAAAAGGAGCTTGCCGCGGTTTATGAAAAGCTGGGGCAGTATGCGGAAAGTATGGAAATTATAGAAAATACAGGGATATGCGGACCGCTTTCCCATGCAAATTCCAAAATCATCAGGTCTTATGCACAGTCAGGTGAAGATGCCATACTTTTTTATATTCTGCCTTATCTTGGGATCGAGCTTAAAAATGCGACTTATCTGGATTTGGGTGCAAACCATGCAAAGGAGCTGAGCAATACGTATGCATTGTATGAAAAAGGCGTGCGGGGAGTTTTGGTTGAGGCGAATCCGGTATTGATACCAGAACTAAAACTAAACCGGAGCGAAGACCAGATCGTTTCGAAATGCCTTGCACTTCATTCAGGATGTCCGGTAACCTTTTATATTTTAAGCGGTGACGGATTGTCTACCCCGGATAAAGGTGCGGCTGAAAAAATGATTGCTGAGAATCCTGAAATCAGGATCGAAAAAGAGGTTCAGGTGGATACGGTCACGATACACGAATTGCTGGAACAGTACTTTAGCGAGGCGCCTACATTCTTAAATATTGATATCGAAGGCATGGAGTTTGATGTTTTACAGGAAATTGATTTTAAAAAGATACGTCCAAAGGTCGTGATTGTGGAAATGATTGAATACAGCATGATGATTCATGCAGGGAGCAGAAATCAGCGGATCTTAGACTATATGAAGAAAAATAATTATATCGAATATGCGTTTACCGGTATTAATTCTATTTTTGTGGATGCATCTGTCTGGAAGTATACAGATCGATAAGGGGGAGGACATGAACATTGCATTTGACGCAGCGGCAATTTTAGGGCCAATGAGTAAAAACCGCGGCATAGGTAATTATGCCTACAGCCAGTTTGTGACTATGATAGAGCTGGATCAGCAGAACAACTATTATTTTTTTAACTTATTTGAACCATTTTCCATGAAGGATGCCGTTACGAAAGGAAATGTCGAGGATATCTGCTTTTATGCGGGTAAAAATCAAGAGCTGGTCTCAAATGAAGAATATAAGGAAATTTACGGTGATATTGTCAAAAGATTTATCAGAGAAAATAAAATCGATGTATTTTATATTACGTCACCCTTTGACCTGAATGTAACACCATACCAAAAAGAGTGGTTTGAAGGGGTCAGAACCGTTGCCACAGTATATGATATTATCCCTTATGTATGGAAAAAGAAATATTTGTCAGATAAGACAACATATGCCCGCTATATGAGATGTGTGCAGATGCTGCGCTGGGTGGATGAGTATCTTGTTATTTCACAAAGTGTGAAGGATGATATGATTGCTTATTTAGATTTTCCAGAGAACCACATCCATGTGATCTATGGGGCAGCAGATTCTAATATTTTCCGGCGGATTTCCATAACAGAACAGGAGTCACAGGAGCTGTTTTCCCGATTTCATATCCAAGGCAGGTATCTGATTTGCACAGGCGGCGACGATGACCGTAAAAACATTGCGGGACTGATTCATGCCTATTCCAAAATACGCAGAGAACTGTTGGAGACATATCAGTTGGTCATTGTATGCAAGCTTTCTCCTGCATTGGTACAACGATACAGCCAGATCATTCAGGATCATAAACTAAAGGGGCGCGTCATACTGACCAATTTTGTATCCACGCAGGATCTGGTTCGGCTGTACAACAAGGCTTCCTTACTTGTATTTCCATCATTATATGAAGGGTTTGGACTGCCGGTCTTAGAGGCATGGATGTGTGGGATTCCGGTGCTGACTTCGAATAATTCCAGCCTGGGTGAGATTGGAAAAGGCGCGGCAGTGCTTGTAAACGCGGAAGATACGCAATCTATTACAAACGGTATCAATTTTGCCCTGACAAAAGCAGATTTGGAGCAGCTACGCAAAAATGCAGCAAAAAAGCTGGATAAGCTTTGCTGGGAGTCAGTTACACGTACAGCGCTGTCCGTAATCCATACTATGAAACCAGCCGGCGCGCAGCCCACAAAGCAGCCAGAGGTAAAAAAGATCGCCATGTTTACACCGCTGCCTCCGATACAGTCTGGAATAGCAGATTACAGTGCGGATATTCTTTTGCAACTGGAAGCTGAATTTGAGATCGATGTTTATATTGACAGATACAAGGCAGATTTTAAGGAAAGCAAACGCATCCATGTTTATCCGGCTAAGCTGTTTGATGAAAAAAGATATGCGTATGACAGAATTGTGTATCAGGTAGGAAATTCCCTTTACCATGCCTATATGTTTCCGTATATCAAAAAATATCCAGGGATTGTGGTGCTTCATGATTACAACTTAAAAAATGTACTGGAAGCGATGTATTTGTATGAGTTAAATCAGCCAAAAACATTTATGCAGTATCTGCGGGAGGACTACAGCAAGGCGGCCGTCCAAAGCTACATGCAGCACTTAAATACATCGTATACGGAAAAATTTGAAATCAATGGTTTTGTTACGAATTATGCAGAAAAGATCATTGTACACAGCCTGTATGCGAAGAAGAAGCTGCTGTTAAAAAATATTGAGAGAAATGTATGCGTGATACCGCATTATGCAGTTATTGAACAGAAACAGAATGCATTGACGGAACAAAAGCAGCAAGAGGATAGAAACAAAAAAACGGATCAGTTTTTGTTTGCTGCATTTGGCCATATTCATGAGTCTAAGAGGATTATTCCAGCATTACATGCATTTGGACGTATTTGCAGAGAGCAGCCGGACAGAAATCTGAAATTTCAGTTTGTTGGAAAGATGGCAAAAGAGCTTCGGGATACGTTTGAGGAAACATTGCGTGAGGAAGATGTAAAAGAACAGGTCTGTGTGACAGGATATGTGCCGCTAGAGCGTTTTTTAGAGCATCTTGACCAGGCGGATGTCTGCGTGAACCTGCGCTATCCGTATCATGGAGAATCCAGTGGAAGCTTTATGCGCGAACTTGCAAAGGGAAAGTGTGTAATTGTAAACCGGATTGGCAGTTTTGGTGAAGTGCCGGAAAAAGCATGCCTGATGATTCCAAACGCAGAAAAAATGGACAAAGAGGAAGAGACAGAAGCCATTTATCAGGCGATGAAGCTTGCTATGGATGATTCTGTCCGGGAAAAAATCGAGTTCGAGGCAAAAAAATATGCACGGGAGTATTTGGATTTGGAAAAAGTCGGAAAGCAGTATATACAGGCGATTAAAGAAAAAACAGAGAAAAAAGGGCTGAATGAGAAGAAGCTGAGATTATTTGCACAAACGTATGCTAGTCAGTATACGGATGAGGAAATAGAACGATTGGCAGTGACGCTGGCTTATGCAAAGGAGTGAGAGACTGGCTGATATGCAATATTTGGATTTGCTGAGTAATAGGAGGGTTATAAAATGAAACAGGCACTGATCACCGGCATCACCGGACAGGATGGTTCCTACCTGGCGGAATTGCTGTTGGAAAAAGGATATAAGGTATATGGTATTATGCGCCGAAAAAGCGTTGCCGACTATGGGAATGCTGTGCATATTAAGGAAAAAATTCATTTTATCTATGCAGATATGACGGATCTGACATCGCTTATAAATGCCATGAAAATTGCACAGCCGGATGAGGTATACAATCTTGCTGCTCAGTCATTTGTCGGAACGAGTTGGGAACAGCCTGTTGCAACGGCGCAGATTGATGCGATTGGGGTCACAAACATGCTGGATGCCATACGCCTGGTAAAGCCGGAGGCACGATTTTACCAGGCAGCTACATCTGAGATGTTTGGAAAGGTGCAGGAGATGCCGCAGACAGAGAGGACGCCTTTTTATCCGCGGAGTCCATATGGCGTGGCGAAACTTTATGGCTACTGGATTACAAAAAATTACCGAGAGAGCTTTGGCATGTTTGCTTGTAGCGGTATTTTGTTTAATCATGAAAGTGAGCGCAGGGGAAAGGAGTTTGTAACCCGCAAGATTACGTATGCAGCCGCGCGTATTAGACAGGGTGTACAAGAATGTCTGGAACTTGGGAATCTGGATGCGAAACGCGACTGGGGCCATGCGCAGGACTATGTTTATGCAATGTGGCTGCTTTTACAGAATGAAAAGCCGGAGGATTACGTAATTGCGACAAATGAGACCAGGACTGTGCGGGACTTTACGGAAGCGGCATTTCGATATGCGGGCATTTCAATTATCTGGGAAGGAGAAGGCATCCAAGAAGTCGGAAAGGACTGTGAAAGCGGCAGAACAGTTGTAAAAGTAAATCCCGAGTTTTTCCGTCCAGCCGAAGTGGAATTGCTATGGGGAAATCCGGCAAGGGCAGAAAAAGAACTTGGGTGGAAACGAAAAATTACGTTTCAGCAGCTTGTGGAACGTATGGTAAAGAATGATATGGAGCTTGTAAAAAGGCAGATTCAGATGGAGACATTGTCATGCGGTCGCTAGTTATTGGAGGAGCAGGTTTTGTCGGGAAATATCTGGTGAGGTATTTACTGGAACTAAAACATGAAGTAATTATAACGAAGATGCCAATGGAGGAAGCCAGAGTTGAAGGAGCAGCGGTTTATGATCTGGATATTTTGGACAAGGCCACAGTGGCAGAACTATTGGAAAAGATATCTCCAGATCTGGTATTTCATCTTGCAGCACAAAGCTCTGTGTCTATGTCATGGAAAAATCCGCAGCAGACGGTTGATGTGAATGTCAAAGGCAGCGTGAATGTGCTGGACGGGCTGCGCAGCATGAAGAAAAAGGCGCGTATCCTGCTGATAGGTTCTGGAGAGGAGTATGGGCAGGTTATTCCATCTGAAACACCAGTTTGTGAGACAAGTCCGTTAAGACCGGGAAATATTTATGCCGCTACAAAAGCTTGCCAGAATATGATTGGGCGGATTTATGCGCAGGCATATGGAATGAATCTTGTGATGGTGCGGGCGTTTAACCATATCGGGCCAGACCAGAGTTCGGTATTTGCCGCAGCGGATTTTTGCCGGCAGGCAGCATTGATCGAATCAGGAATGCAGGAGGCTGTGATACGGGTAGGCAACCTGGAGGCAAAACGGGATTTTACGGACGTCAGAGATGTGGTACATGCCTATGTACTGTTAGCCGAAAAGGGACAAGCAGGAGAAACGTATAATGTAGGAAGCGGACATGCTGTGAGCATTGGTGATGTCTTAAAGCTTGTTTTGAAACAGTCTGCTGTGGAGATTCAGGTGGAAGTGGATGAAGAGAAGCTGCGTCCCGTTGATGTGCCGGTTATGGAAGCAGATGTGCGTAAGGTGTGGCGTGACGTTGGGTGGAAAGCACAGATTCAGTTGGAGCAGACGATTGGGGATATGATGGAATACTGGCGAAGCGTGATAGGGAGTAAGGGATGTAGTTAAGAAAGGCTTAAGAATATTTGGATAATCTGATGGAGTGAGGATGGCTACGATGGATAAAAAAGACAGAAAAATGAATCAACAGTTTAAAGATGACTGGCCCTTTTTTGAAAAGATTCTCGCCAGTCTAAGATATTTAAAAATACGAAAATATATTGATTCTGTGTCACATCCAATATGTGTTGATATTGGATGTGGATTTCATGGTGGATTTTTACGGAGGATCGAAAATCGTATTGGGGGGGGGGGGGACGGCTTTGATATTAGAGCAAATGAGGCTAAATATGGAAAGGTCAGAATTATAAATAACAGTAAGTATCATGGAAGAGTGCCATTAAAAAATGAAAAAGCGGATTGTGTTTTTATGCTTGCCGTTCTGGAACACCTCCCTGTGGATACACCGCTTTTGAGTGAGGCGGTACGTGTATTGAAAAGAAACGGATATTTTATTGTGACAACGCCTGCGCCGGCGGCAAAGCCAGTACTTGAATTTCTATCCTTCCGCTTGCATTTGGTTAGTGAGGAGTCAATAAGAGAGCATCAGCACTATTATTCGAAAAAGGAATTGCAGAATCTTATGAGAAAGCACAATTGCAGGATTGTTAAATGCCAAAAGTTTCAATTTGGTTTTAATCAACTGATTGTAGGAAAAAAGGAGTAAGGACAGTGGATGGAGAAAAGATTTTGTCGGTTATTATCCCGGTTTATAATGAACGCGATACCGTTGAGCGGGTAATAGAGAAAGTTCGCGGCTGTGGGATTAGGACTGAGATTATTATTGTGGATGATTGTTCTACAGATGGGACAAGAGAACTCTTAAAGGGAAAGTTAAAAAATCGGGTAGACAAAGTTTTGTATCATAAGAAAAACTATGGCAAGGGCGTTGCACTCAGACATGGGTTCTCAGCGGCAACGGGAGATTTTGTTGTTGTGCAGGATGCAGATATGGAATATGATCCAGGTGACTTTGTACAGCTAATGCAGCCGTTTGTGAGTGGAGAATGCGATGCAGATGCAGTATATGGTTCAAGATACTTGCGAAGTGAACGATTTCGTGTGGATGGATTTTATCATGAATTAGGAAATAGAATGCTTACCATTGTATCTAACATTTGTTCTAACTTATCGTTAAGTGATATGGAGACGTGTTATAAGATGTTTCGCAGGGAGGTTATTCAGTCTATGTATCTGAAAGAAGCGAGGTTTGGATTTGAGCCAGAGATTACTGCACGGCTGGCAAGAAAAAGGTGCAGAATTTATGAAGTGCCTATTTCCTATCATCCAAGAACGTTTGAGGAGGGGAAAAAAATTGGGCTGAAGGATGCTTTTCGTGCGCTTTACTGTATTATTAAATATAATTTTTTTGTGAGAGACTAATGAGAATTCGAGGGAAATAGAAATGAAGATAGCGGTTATTGGGACAGGTTATGTCGGTTTGGTCACTGGAGCCTGTTTATCCGATTACGGAAATGATGTTTACTGTGTTGATATAGCGGAAGATAAAATTGAAAAGCTGAAAAGTGGTATCATGCCTATTTATGAGCCGGGGCTTTCCGATATGGTAAAGAACAATTATGAGATGGGGAGGCTTAAATTCACAATAAATATGAAAGAGGCATTGCAGCATACGGATATCTGTTTTATAGCGGTAGGTACGCCGATGGGAGAGGACGGGAGCGCTGATCTTCAGTATGTGCTTGCAGTAGCTAAAGAAATTGGGCAGTATATGATACACCATATGTATGTAGTAGATAAGTCTACAGTTCCGGTAGGAACGGCACAAAAGGTGCGTAATGTCATTCAGAAAGAACTGGATATCCGCGGCAGCAGACTAACGTTCGATGTGATCTCTAATCCAGAATTTCTAAAAGAAGGGACGGCTGTTTCTGATTGCTCCAGACCAGACCGTATTGTAATTGGCACGAACAGTGACCAGGCGGTAAGGGTGATGAAGGAGATGTACATGCCTCTGGTGAGAAATAACGAGACGTTTATTTTTATGGATGTTGCCAGTGCCGAAATGACCAAGTATGCTGCGAACGCAATGCTTGCCACGAAGATTTCATTTATGAATGAGATTTCTAATATTTGCGAGGCAGTTGGGGCAGATGTAAATAAGGTACGTATGGGAATTGGAAGTGACTGCCGCATAGGTTATCATTTTATATATGCTGGCTGCGGCTATGGCGGAAGCTGCTTTCCCAAAGACGTACAGGCACTTATAAAGACGGGGAACAGCAGTGGATGTAAAACAAGGATACTCTGCGCAGTTGAAGAGGTAAACAGAGCACAGAAAATGGTAATTCCAGAAAAAATTGTCCGATATTTCGGAAATGATCTGCGAGGAAGAGTATTTGGGATCTGGGGACTGGCATTTAAACCGAATACAGATGATATGCGTGAAGCGGCATCCATTACGGTAATAAACGAATTGATAAAAAAGGGTGCAAAGGTGAGAGTATATGATCCAAAGGCAATGGATCAGGCAAGAAATTTTTATTTGTTAAATAATGATGCTGTAGAATATTGTCAAAGTAAATATACAGCACTGGTAGATGCGGATGCTATGATTCTGCTGACAGAATGGAAAGGGTTTAAGTCGCCGGACTTTGAAGAGATTCGGATGCGCTTGAAAACACCTGTGTTGTTTGACGGAAGGAATCAGTATGACGCATGTCAGATGGAGGAACTCGGATTTGAATATTATCAGATTGGTGTAGAAAGAAAGGGGAATTCGACATGAACCGAATGTTAGTGACCGGAGGGGCAGGTTTTTTAGGTTCTCATTTGTGTGAACGATTGTTAAAAGATGAACAAAACTATGTTATTTGTGTCGATAACTTGTACACAGGAAGTATGGATCATATTCGTGATCTGCTCCAGAATCCGAATTTCGAATTTATCAGGCATGATGTTACACAGCCGTTATATGTGGAAGTGGATCAGATTTACAATCTTGCCTGTCCGGCAAGTCCGCCGCATTATCAAAAAAATCCAATCAAGACAGCAAAAACAAGTGTGCTCGGAGCGATGCATATGCTTGGACTTGCAAAGCGTGTGGGAGCTAGAATTCTTCAGGCAAGTACTTCTGAGGTTTATGGCGATCCGACAGTACATCCTCAGCCAGAGAGTTACTATGGAAATGTAAATACAACAGGGATTCGTTCCTGTTACGATGAAGGGAAACGAATGGCAGAAACGTTGTTTTTTGACTATCACAGACAGAATGATGTGGATATTCGTGTAATTCGTATATTTAATACTTATGGGCCGCGAATGAATCCTACAGATGGACGTGTTGTATCTAATTTTATTGTGCAGGCACTTAAGAATGCAGATATCACCATATATGGGAGTGGGAAACAGACAAGAAGTTTCTGTTATGTAAGTGATCTCGTGGAGGGTATGATTCGGATGATGGAATGTACAGAAATTACAGGGCCTGTAAATCTTGGAAATCCAGTGGAATCCACTATGCTAGAATTGGCGGAAACGATTGTACGGATGACGGGGTCTGATTCAAGAATTGTACATATGCCTTTGCCACAGGATGATCCTGTAAAAAGAAAACCAGTGATTGATATAGCAAAGCAGGAGCTTGGGTGGATGCCAACAGTTACTCTGGAACAGGGACTAGACAAGACGATACAATATTTCAAATCAATCGAAGGGTTGTGAAAAGTATGCAAAGAAATATGCGAAAAGTAAGTTTCTTTTTGTTATACGCAGTTTTCGTTATATGGCTATTTAGATTTAGCGGCATAGATTCTGATCAGGCAAATCATTTGCTGCAAGCGGATGATATTCTGTCGGGGAATTTTTTTCTGAAAGACTGGAATTTAACAGGGGTAACTTTTTTTACGACAGATTTACTGTATTTTGAAATTGCAAGGCTGATTTTCGGAGTTCGTTACAGAGCCATTTATGTTGCAAATGGGCTGAAATTTTTATCAATCGCAGCAGCAGCTTATTATGCCGTTATGAAAGGATGCTGTAGGGATTGGAAATTAAAGAAAGGATTGTTTTTTCTGCTGGCATCTATTCCATGTATGAGCTATATGATTTTTTCCAGAGTACATGCCGGAGCAGTCTGTTTGATATTTATTGCTTTTTGCATTGTAGATGATATTCTGAAAAGGTTGGATGAAAATGACCGAAAAATATTATGGAAATATGCAGCTTTTATTACAGTGACAGCACTTGGAACCGTAGGAGATATGCTGGCCATTATAGAAGGGACTATTCCGGTTCTCTTGCTCTGTCTGTATCGATTATTAATGGAGGAGAACTTTCACAGAGGGGCTAAGTATATTAAATTAGCTGCATCAGCAGTTACAGGTATAGTTGCAGGTTTAGTATGGGATAGGTTCTATTTTTTTGTTGGCGGAGCAAATAAAAATAGTTATATTGGAAATCGATTATTTACGGATCTTTCCGGGTATGCAGAGAAAGTTGTATCGTTTACAGGTCATATTTTGGACATGTGTATGGCTAATTTAAGCGGAGCAAGAATTGCAGATATTTGGAATATGCCTAAACTTGCAAATATAACGGTTATCATAGCGGCAATTCTTTTTATGATTACAAGTATCAGAACTGTCATTCAAAAAGAACAGAATCATACGGATGAGATATCTCTTTTACTGGTAATCTCTATTCTAATGTCATTTTCGGCATTTGTGCTGACGGAAATGGCAGCGCCTAGGTATATCACGCTCGTACCATATGCGTTTTTCGTTCTTGTAATAAGAAACTGTAGTCAGATCATTGAATATTGTAAAAACAGAAAATTGAGTATTCTGATTTTGGTTATCACGGCGGTTATTTCGTTTGCCGGAAAAATATATGAAATATCAAGTTATCAATATCCGCAGAGCAACATTGAAGATTACAGACTCATTACATTCCTGAAAGAACATGATCTTCATTATGGTTATGCTTCCTTTTGGAATGCGTCTAAGTTAACGGTTTTATCAGGGAAAGAAGTAAATATAAGACATATCACACATAGCGGAGAAACGGAGGATATGCTGTCATTATTCAGGTGGTTTTGCAAAAATGAATGGTATCATGAGAATACAAATTTTATAATAATTGACAATGAGGATGGAAAACGAGGAGAAGAAGATAGTTTTGGTATTTCTGAAAAAAGGGTTACTTCATTTTTTGGCGTTCCACAGGAATCTTATGTGTTCGATAAATATTTGATTTTAGTATATGATTATAATATTTCAAATAAATTAAAATAACGTTTTTGAATTCTTAATTTGGTCTTGCATTTATTTTGCTTTGAGAAACAGTAAGAAAAAATAAAAATAAAGTATCTAATAATTCAGGGAGACATTTCGTAAAGAATTTGTTTCCCTGTTGCCTTGTAATTAGCATAAACCTACTTCAATTAGGCTTTTGGAGGAATTTCCAAAAGCCTGCTATACTTTAGCCAGGATAGGATCAAGAAGCCGTCGTACTTCTAAAGTGCATTCTGCATAAAGCTGTAGGAATT